>Ga0310690_10001914_pt1 | contig 35662 bp, 50 predicted proteins | sample AusTroGonzalo_MG_2_FD_207661 | JGI IMG/M metagenome (GOLD analysis project Ga0310690, IMG submission 207661) | Bovine rumen microbial communities from tropical cattle in Woodstock, Queensland, Australia - Gonzalo_04 (v2) (version 2) | ecosystem: Host-associated > Mammals > Digestive system >...
AAATAGTCGATGGTAGTGAAGTAAGCGTATTTAAAGCACAGGTAGAAGATGCTAATGGCATGGTGCAAAGATTAACATTATCTTGGTCTGATGTAACAGATCAAATAAGGATGTCAACTGCTGAAGTACAAAAGAATCAAACTGGACTTGACGGGATGATTAGTGCGATTACTGGTAGAGTTAAGCAACTTTCCACGTATTGGACGGCTTAGCTGTTTAATCCATATAGAATGATTGGTAATATCAAAAAGGTTATCAATGTAGTAAAAGAATATGATTCTGCCATGATGGAAATCCGTAAGGTTTCAAATGAATCGTCTGAGGCAATGAGACAGTTAAATTTTGACGCATTTAATATGGGCGATCAAGTTGGTTCTACCGGAAAAGACATCCTTAGTAGTGTTGCTGCTTGGAAACGACTTGGTAAGAGTTTTGAAGAATCACAAGAAGCTGCTGTAGCTTCTAACTGGTTGTTAAATGTATCTGAATTTACAAATATAGATGATGCAACCAAATCTCTTGTATCTATGACTCAGGCATTTAGAGATTTAAGTTATGAATCTGCAATTGATAAACTCAATGGTGTTGGCGATGCTTTCTCCTCTTCTACTGATCAGATTGCATCTGGTATGCAAAATGTTTCTTCGGTTTTGTAGGTTGCTGGGAACAATGTTGATCAAAGTATTGCGCTTTTAGCAGCAGCAAATGATGTCACCCAAGATATGAGTAAGGCATCAATGGGTGTTCGAACGATTGCGTTGAGAATAGCTGGTACACAAGATGCTAAGCAGTAGCTTGAAGACATGGGTGAGGATACAAGTGATTTTGTTGTTCAAACAATGTCGAAAGTTGATCAAAAAGTAAGGAATTATACTAAAACCAGTAAAACACCAGGTGGTATTAGTGTATTAGATGATAAAGGTAGATTGCGTGATACTTATAGTATTCTTTTAGATATAGCCAAGGTTTGGGATGATATTGTTGCGAAAGATAACAAATTTGGAACAAATACATCTAATGCGTTGCTTGAATTACTTGCCGGTAAAACTCGATCAAATGTTCTTGCAAGTATTCTTCAAGCACCAGATATATTAGAAAAAGCATACGAAACATCAAAAGGATCTGCTGGTATCGGTCAACGAGAGCTTGATATTTATCTTGATTCTGTAGTTGCAAAAACAACACAATTAACAAACAAACTTCAAGAATTAGCAAATATAACAATTAACTCGGATGGATTAAAGGTGATGCTTGATCTTGTTAATTTGTTAATGACAGGAGTTAATGGACTTGCAAAAGCATTCGGTTCTTTAAATCTTGCTGTTGGTGCTATTGCTTCACTGTCAATGCAAAAAAGAGGCAATGGCTTTGTAAATTATGATAAGAGCAGAGGTTTCCAATTTGGCAATATATTTAAAGGCACTTAGAATGCAAAACAAAATAAACCAGCATCTCTTTCAATAGGCGAGAGAATAAGTGGTAAAATGTCTGCTGAAAGAGCCTATGAGGAAGGTAAAAAATCAGTAGAAACTGCGTAGGGTGGCGAAGAAGCGTCTGTTAATATCCCAGTAACTCCAGTTGTTGATGCTAAAACATCTGAAAATGTTGCGGAAAAAGACATTGTTGATTCAATAGTTGAAACTGTAGAAGATGCAGATGTTGGAAAGCAAGTTGGAGATGTTGTAAATGACTCTATGGAAGATTTGGATGTAGAATTTGATTCTTCTGATTATTATGAATCATTTACAGATGGAGCCAATAATGTTGTTGAAGCAACTGAATAGATTGCTCCTGCGGCCGAAGGCGCAGCCGACGCTATTAATAATGTTGGAGCAACTGCAAGAACAAGTGGTTAGGCTGTTAATGAAATGTCGAAGCAAATACAACAAGGTGCTTCTGCACTAAGTATGCTTAAAAATATTGGTGCGACATTTTTATCCATGATGGCAAATATGGTAATTGCTGCGGCCGCATCTTGGGCAATTGGTTAGATCACAAAAGGAATTTATAATATTATAAATGCAGAAAAAATAGCTATTGATAAAGGTAAAGATGCTAGAAAAGCTATATCTGAAATCGGGCAAGGTTTTACAGAAAAGAATGATTTTGTTGATAAAAATCTTGAAAGCTATTTAAAACTTAGAGAGGGTATTAAATAGTCTGCATAGAACGGCATTTAGAATGTATCATTAACAGATAATGAATATTAGGAATTTATTGCCATAAATAAAGAACTTGCAAATTTATTCCCGAGTCTTGTTTCTGGATATGATTCTTAGGGTAATGCTTTAATTAATCTTTCATCTGATGCAGATGATGCAACGACAAGTTTATAGAATCTTTTAGAGCAAGAAAGACAGATTGCAGATTTTAAAGTAGGTGAATAGCTTGGAGATGCTATAACTGGATTTGCAGTTCGTTATAAACAATTATAGAAAGATATAGATAAATAGAATACAACTATCGAAGCTGCACAAGAAATTTAGAAAGCAATAGAAGAAAAAACTACTGGACAAGTTGATTTGTCAAAACTTGGTGTTGATAAAGAAAGTAGAGGCATTAATTATAAATTTAATACGGAAGATGATACAGAACGAGCCGTCGCAATGAAAATTGCAACTGCTTATGCAAAAGCAGCAGAGGAATTTGGTGGAGTTGAATGGAGTGGCGATTATTTAGTAACTGGGAATGTTCTTGGTTGGTTAACTAATATAACGGCTGATTAGCTTGATAGTTTTGAAGAGGCATTTAGAGCACAAATTTCAGAAATGGAATTGGCTGATATACCAGAAGAAATTCTTGATGCTATGTCTGCAAGAAATATTGATTTGTCTGAAATTAAAGCTGATTGGAATGCCTTAGTTCCTTCGATAATTTCTCAATTAAATCTTTATGATCAATATCAAAAACTTGGTGATAGTAAATTAGGAAATTAGCTACAAGAAATTATGGCAAATGATATTTCTAATTTACATTTTGATGAGTTTAACACAGATGATTGGGATTTGTTTGAGAATAATCCAAGACAATTTGTTCGTGAAAGATTTTTAGATCCGATTGTTAACGCTGTTAAAGATGAGAAAGGTAATTATTCTGATAAAATTATTAGCAATATAATAGATACTATTGGCGCAACAGATAAGGATCTTAATAAGTGGCGCAATGATATAATTATGATGTCATTAGAATTATTTGACGGTGATGCCATTGCTGCCAAGAATTTCAGAATTGCACTTGGTGTTCAATATGAAACCAAAGATGGGCGATTAATTTGGTCTGAAGATGAAGGTATTAGTAATTTATCTGAAATTACTGAGATACCAAAATAGGAATTAAATACATTAGATAAAGATGATTTAGATTTAGTTATTGAAGCTAGTATTACTGGAAAATTTGATTTTAAAGGTACTACATTAGAGGAACTTCAACAATGGATTGATAAATATAAAGAAGCTGCTGAATCTGCTAAAGAAATTGCACCGGATGGTAGTCTTGAACAAATATTTGCAGATGAGGACTACTCTTCTGCTGCTGAAGTTTATGAGAAACGTCTCTCTGCTCTTACTAGTGCATTAGAAACAGTTCGCACAGAGGGTGGATTGACCGCTGAACAAATGAAAGATTTGCAAGAAGAACTTCCGAATCTTACAGATTTCTCAGAAGAGGCTATTGGTGATGCTGCACTTAAAGAGTTGACCGGATGGGTCGATGAATTTAAGAAGCATATTGATACTCTTTCTCCAAAAGGTATGGAATAGCTTCAGACATATGTTGAAAATCTAATTATGTCTTTTGGCGATTTAGATGTTAGTGCAGAAGAAGCTAAAAACACAATTATGGAATCCATAACATCATCATTAAAAGCAGATGGATTAACAGGTGCCAATTTGCGCGAGGAGAGAGATGCAATTTATGAAGAATAGATGAGCAAGTTAAAAGATGCATATGGAGATAATTTGGATTAGGACGTCCTTTTGATCCTTGCACTTGAAGATCAATTTTCTGATCCTGCAAATAATATAGTTGAAGCATATGACCATACAAAAATAAATTATGATGTTGTTGTTAATGCGAACAAGGCTATTTCAGAATTAGAAAGCATTAGATCATTTAATGCCGCTCGTTAGTCTCGTGATGGGAATATGACTGCGGCAGATTATGAAGCTGATAATGAAATTGCTAAAGGTTTAATTGAGCAATATCAGATTCGCTTATCAAATGCTGTGAGTGATATTGGTCGCAGAACATGGGGCGCAAAGATTCTTGAAGAACAACAAAAAATAAAAGAGAATAACAAAGCTGCTGCTGAGTTGCCACTTACATTTTACGAGAATCAATATAATCTAGTCAAAAACACAGCCGAGGAAATGCAACGAGTTCTCGATGATACATCAAAGATCAAAACTGCTGATATGTATACGAATTTATCTGCTAATGGAGATGCCTAGATTGCAATTCTTGAACGTTGGGCTTCAACTCTTGAAAAACTTCGTGATGATGCGGATAGTACTGATGATTGGTTTACATATAATGATTAGCTTAAGTCAGTAAACGATAATATTATTTCAATTCGTAATAATCAGAAAGAATGGGATAAATAGATACGTGAACTTCCGTTGACAAATCTGCAAAATCAATATACAGATCTTCAATCTAAAGCCGCTGTAACTGAAGAAGCTTTAAATACAGCAGATGCAAAACATTAGAAAACATCTGAACGCTTATATAGAACATTAATCAAAAATGGTGATGAGTAGATTGAAAACCTTAAAAAATAGAGAAGTGAACTTGTTACTCTTCGTAATGCTACATAGAGAGGCTCTGATGATTGGAGAGATTATCAGAACTAGATTAATGATGTTGACTCATCCATATCATCAATGTAGCAAAATTAGCTTGGTTGGTTTGAAACTATGTCTTCATTAGTATCTACAAATGCTAGTGAATTATCATCGGCACTCTCTTCTGCTTTTTAGGAAATGAATTCTGAAACTGGGTTAACAATTGACACAATGAATGAATTGAAGCGTCAATTCTCAGATTTGGCTGGAGTTGATGTGTCAACTATTTTCTATCAATCGGCAGACGGTATGAAGATGAATGTGGGTGCTGCTGAAGAACTTGTAGATGCTGAGTATTAGTTATAGCAAACTCAATTAGATTCTATTATAGCACAATAGCGGAAAATTCTTGCGGATGATAATGCTACTGCTGCGGCGAAGCGCAATGCATAGGAAAGAATCAATGAAGCATAGCGTGAATTAAGTATGCTACAGGCATTATATGATTAGTAGAAACAACAATTCAGTAATTTTGCTAAATGGCAAAATGCTCAATCTACTGAAAATGCCGGTGCAAATTACGAGAGTTTATACGGTTATCTTAAAACTCAAAAAGAAAGTTATGAAAAAGGTTTAACCGGAACTGATGAATTCAGAGCATATACTGAGTATTTTGATAGATGGGGTCGTGATACTGTTGATGCATGGGAAGATGTCCAGAGCAAAGTAGAACGTTATATGACAGAAGATTCTAGTGGGCTTAAACACTTTATGGATGATCTTGTTGCCAATGGATTTGCAGAAGTTGGCGAAAACGGTGGATACCTCATTAATATGCCAAGTGTGGAAGAAGCTGCGTAGACGCTTGGTATGAATGTTGAGTGGATTCGTGACTTACTTGGTCGGTCAGAAGATTATGGATTTACAAATAACTGGGTTGAATCTGAACTTGATGGTCGCATGAAGATTTAGGATGAAACTCAAAAACTTATCGAGGCTCAAGAGAAGTACAATCAAGCCGTTGCCGATGGCGCATCTTAGGATGTATTAGATGATTTAGAATCTGTTATTAATACTCATAAAAATAATATTGAAGGTTTAGGTTAGGGTATTGAGGATGTTACTGCGCATGAAGGTGAAATATCACGTTCGCAAATAGAATTAGCAAGATCCAATATTGAATCGTTCTCAAAGTTAATTGCTGAACAAAAAGAAAATGGTACTCTCACAGAAGAAATGAGAGAATCTTTTGAACAATAGATGCAAAGATGGGCAGATTAGAATTATATTAAACTTAAAGTAGGTGCAGAAGGCGAACTCGAAATTGACGAGGACGCTTTTAAAGAAACATTCCCAGAATTTGAAGTTGATGTTAAGGTTAATCCTATTGTTTCAGCAAATGCTGATATTTCTAATTTGAAAACCAATGGTAATGAAACTCATGATAATATTATTTAGCAATTAGAATCAGCATATGACGAAACAGATGGATTTAGCCAAGATATTTCAGATATATTAAGTATGCTTGATAATTATACTGGTGAAGATCTTGATAAAATTGTTTTTGGTGATGGCATATATCAAAATGAAGAACTTGAGTCAGCTTTAGATTCTTTGTTGGGGAAACTGGGTCTTGGACAAGAAGCTGGAAATGAACTGATTTCAGTGTTAAAAGAATTGTTTGGTATTAAAAGTGAAAGTGATTATTTTGAAACACCAAAGGTTGTTAATGAACCAGAAGTTGTTGGCAAAGCTAATATGACTGGTACTGGATATGAAGCTGCTGCTAGAGAATATGATAAATATAATACACAAATACAAGAAGAATGGTCAGAACACGAACAAGAACAAGGCCCGACAATAAGTGCTATTGATCAAGTTAGTGCAGCAGTTGAAACGCATTCTGGTGAAATAGTTTCTGCTATTGAAGCATTACCAGCAGGAATAGCATCTGCGTTAAATGGAGATACTAATACAAATGAACAAGATGCTTCAACAGAACTTGCCAAAGATATATTATCAAAAGTAAATCCATCAGAAAATGTATTAAATAATGATACATCAAAACAATTACCAACAAAAGAAGAGATTGCTAAAGAAATACTTGATATGGCGAGTCCACTAGAAAACGTTAGTACTTACTCAAAACAAGAGGTAAAACCAGAAGAACCAAAGATTGTTATTCCTCTTGATGAAATGGCTATAGCTGGTGGAGGTCAAGATTATGGTGAAACAATTGGTGGTATGCTTTTTGACGCTGCGAAAACAGTATTAAATAGTGCTGTTGATGCCGTAACATCGCCTACAATGAGACAAGATAATTATTCTGATTATACAGCAGAAACCACAAGTAGTGTCCCGAAACAGATTGAAATAGATGAATCTGCTGTACAAGTAACATACGAAAGTAATCCAAGTGATATGACGGAGACCGTATCACAAGATGTCTCGACTGGTCAAGCTACTGCTGATGGTCAGCCTATTGAACCGCAATATGATGGCGGTGGAGATGGATTACTTGGCATGGTTGCTGATGCTATTACATCTGCTTCGTTTGTAGCAGAAGAAAATCCGATTGAAATTAATTATACAAGTGGAGACACGACGACTTCCCAAGAATAGCCGCAATCTGATGTTATTGTTACTCCGCAAGTTGATAATGGCGAATATGAAAGTGCTATGAGTTCTGCGATAGAAACGGCTGATGAGTTGAATGCTAAAAAACCAACACCAAAAGCTGATCTTGATACTAGCTAGTATGATGCTGGTTCTAGTAGTGTAAAGTCTGATATGACCACTCTTGGTTCGCTGACTGCTACTCCAACTGTAAATGTTGGCCCTTCTGTTGCAAGTCTTGCTGAATTAACACGAGCCGCACAAGAAGCTGCTCTTGCTGTTGCAAGTGTAGGTGGTGGCGGTGGTAGCAAGATGGTTCAAAAATATACTGGTACTATGATTGCTCCAGCTCATGCAAGTGGAACTGCATACAATATGCTGAATTTACGTCGAATCACTGGGGCATTTGCAGATGGTAAAGTTGGTCTTGATCATGACGAAGAAGCACTTGTTAATGAACTTGGAACTGAGTCATTGATTCGTGATGGCCAATGGTATTTAATTCCTGGTGGAATGCATGTTGAAGCATTAAAGAAGGGTGATATTGTATTAAACCACCTTCAGACGCAAGACCTTGTTCAACATGGAAAAGCATTTGGACGTGGTAAAGCATTTGCGCAAGGATCTGGTATACAATTAGCACCAATTGGCCCAGCACATGGAACTGTTGAAGGTGCTGGCGGAGGTCAAACAAAAGCAAATTCAGTTCGTAATTCTGGTTCTATTACATCTGGTGGTAATCCAGTTCCTTATGTTAAAGATTTTACAAAAGCGACTGAAAAAGCAACTGATTCTACTAAATCTTCAACAAAAGCAAAAGACAAAGAAACAAAGGCAACCGAAGGTGCTACTACTGCTCTTGAAAAATTCCAAAACTGGGCCAACTCCTTCATGGATTGGATTGAAGTACGTATCAAGCGCATAACTAATCGTATGGAATTAGCATTATCTAAAGCTGAAAATATTGGTGGTGCTCAAACATATAAAGGCATGACTGGATATGCTGGAAAGAACGCATATATAGATGAAGCTATGCAAGAAAATGCCAACCTTCAATCCACATATGAAAAAGCAATTGGAACCAACAGCAAAGGCAAGAAGCGTGGTTACACCAAACATTTATCTGAGGTTGTAAACAAAGCAAAATCATCTAAACTTATAACGGCAAAAGAAGCTAAACGACTCAACAAGTTAATCCAAGAAGGTGGACTTACCGTAGAAGATTTCTCCAAATACTTGAAGAATAAAAAGACAAGCAAAGGCAAAGACTCTTCCAAGACTGAAAACAGAGCAACTGCATATATTCAAGAATATGAGAAATGGTATGAGAAGATTCTTGATTGCGAAAACGGAATTCAAGAATGTATAGCAAAAAACAAAGAACTACAACAGCAGAAACTCGACAACATCGTTGAGGAATACGAGTCATTAACATCCTATGTTGAATCTCTTAGCGCAACATCTCAGGCAATGATAAGTCTCCATGAAGCTACTGGATACAGTGAAAGTTATGGTACACAACAAGGTGCCGAAACTCGTTAGGAATATCATAAGCAAATTGCTAATTAGAGAAGTATTAGCTTGATATTATTAGACGAGATGGATGCCTACTACACAGAACTGTAGAAAGCCGCTACTATTTATGGTGTTAACAGCAAAGAATATAACGATGCTCTCACCACATACGAAGGTATGAAGAAAGCGTTCAAGGAATCTGAGACAAATGTCAAAGAACTCACTCGCGCACTTTATGATCTGAACCTTAAGCCGATGGAATACGCACTCAATAGACTTCAAGCGTTGGCAACAAGATTCCAAGATGTTGTGTCGCTCAAATAGGCTCGCGGAACAATGTATAATGATCCGTCAAGTATTTTGACAGAAGCGAATTATACTGATTAGCTTCTGAACGCTAACGACCAAATCGCAAAACTTACTGAGCGTATGGAATATAATAAGCGAATTCAAGGTGATTTGGATTATGCTACCGATTCAGCCAAGTGGGATGAACTTCAAAAGGCAATCGATGCCGATGAACATTCTATCTATCAGCTTATGATTACCAACGAACAACTCAAAGATTCTATCCGCGAACTTCGTTGGAAACCGTTTAAAGATCTTCAAAAACAGTTAAATAATAATGTTGCTGATTTTGAACATCTTCGCAGTTTATTTAACGAAGAAGAGTTCTTTGATGATGACGGCGAGGGATGGAATTTCACAACCGAAGGTCTTGATAACATTGCGTTAATCGGCGCTGAGATGATGAATACTCGCAATAATATTGCGATCTGCCGAGAAGCGTTGACAAAATTAAACGAGGAATATGAGAACGGACTTATCAGCTTAGAAGAATACGAAGAAGAATCTCGCAACATGGTAGAGACTATTCAGGATCTCGTTAAGAACAATGAGAATTATAAAGATAGCTTAGTTGATTTGTGGACAAAACAAGTACAGAACGAAGAAGCTGCTCTCCAGAAAATAATTTCTGCGAGGAAGGAGGCTCTGAGCCAAAAGAAAGCATATTATGATTACGACAAGACTCTCAAATCAGCCAATAAAGAACTTAACTTACTTAAAGCTTAGAGCGCAGCTTTGTAGGGGGTCACCAATGCTACAGCAAAAGCACAAAAAGCACGTCTCGACGCACAAATCAAAGAGAAAGAAGAAGATCTCGCCGACACCAGATACAATCACCGTTACGACATCCTGAGTCAAGGTTATGACAAACTTGCCGAAGATTCTCAGGAAGCGCTCGACAAGGCACTGCGCCACGTTCAGGCAAATGCCGCCGCATAGGAAGAAATTGTCGAACAGATGCTTAACCACATCAAAGACAACTATGATGATGTATACGAATCTATCCAGCAACGCATTGCCGAAACCGGCACTGTTGTAGGTCAGACGGCATAGGATTGTCTTGATAGTCCACAGCTTAAGGAATTCTTTGACACTATTAGCACAGATACGCTTATCCCAAAAGATAACTGGGAAGAATTTACTGATGCTGTTGCAAAAGATATTGATACGACAGCTATTAAGAAGTTCTACGAAGAAGTCGATAAGTTATTAGATGCGGCAATCGCAAAAGCAAAAGAAACCGCAAACGCTCTTGCGAATGCAGCACAAGGGCAATCACAGACTTCTACAGACGAAATGACATTGCCACCAACTCAACCAAGTACAGAACCAGAATAGCAACAGCAATAGCAACAGACTACTACTCCAGCAAAAGAAACCGATGAAGTTGTAAAGATTCTGAAGAACCTTAAGAAGGGCAAATCTAAAACTGGCGGCAAAGTTGGCAATTGGGTTTATGAAACATTTGGTAAGTCTACAGAACATGGTGATCCAACAAAATTGGCGAAAGCGCTTCATGTTAGCGTAAACCGCACATGGACATCATAGGACGACGAAAATGTTCTCAAGGCACTTAAGAAGCACTTAAAGAATCTTAAGATTACCAACCTTAAAACTCTTAATGCATACCGTAGTGGTACACTTGGCACTCGTTCCGATGAACTCGCATGGACTCACGAAGGTGAAATTATTCGTCGTTCTGATGGAGCAATTCTGAGACAACTTCCAGCTGGCACTCAGGTGATACCAAAAGTCGCCAGTGAGAATCTTCTCAAGTGGGCGCAGATAGATCCGTTCAAGGAGTTGAAAGAAGGATTTGCCAATACAAGTTCTATCATGAATAATAACAATGCGGCTCCGATTATATACTATGACAGTATTATCCATGTTGATGGCAACGTAGATGCCGACATGATGGATCGTATTAGTGATATTGCAAATGGATTGTTAAAAGATCGCAATTTTATGTAGAAGCAATTTGATTTCAATACACAGAACTTTAAACGAGCATATAATAAACGAGCATAATACTATGAGAAGGGTGCGGTTCGACTCCGCACTCTTCTATTAATTCATCAGAAAGGAGATGATAAATATTAACACATTTAGTTTTGATTATAATGGACGAAACTCTGCCGAGTTTGACCTTGTGATTGGAAGTATATCAATGAGCGATGATATTCCGTTGGGATTAAACCGTGAAATTCTCGCTGGTACTCTCAACCGCTATAGGTCTACTGTTCATCACATGGGCGCTTAGTGGAGCGATGTTCTTCAATTTGAATTATCATTTGTAAAAAGTCCTTGTGAATTTCCAAATCAAGCAGATATGATTTTTACCGAGTATGAAATCAACGAGATAGCTGCATGGCTAACATCTCCTGACTACCCGCTACTTCTCCACATGTATGATAATGATTTGGATAGTTTCACAAGGTATGATTATTTTGGACTATTCTCCGATTTGTAGCCGCAGATTTTTGAAGGTGACATTATAGGACTTAATTGTACATTTAGGACGAATTCGCCGTTTGCATGGACTGAGGAAAATGTAGAAGAATTCACTAGTAGTAACAATAATACTACGCTAACAATTAAAGTTGATTCTGCCGAAAGAAATCGCGAATTGCGTCCAATCGTTAGTATTACAACGACATCGGCGATACAGAATTTTTCACTATCCAGTATTACCGATGGCGATAAGGAACTAAGATTGTCGCTTCCTGCGGAAACAACCGTTAATATTGATACTCAAAAGTTTCTAATTTATGATGGTGAGAATACTCCGCTAACATTAAGTGATATTGGAGTCACTGATTTATCATAGTTATATTGGCCAGTGTTGTATAACGGTGAAAATCAGTTTACCGTAACCGCTGGCACTACTATTACATTTATATGGCGTGAGCCGAGAAAGGTTGGTGCGTATTAATGAGAATAAGAACACAACCTTTGTTTGATAATTATAATAAATATGGATACATTGAATCGACTTATATTGCAATCGCAAAACCAGGCAAACGACTATTAGGTGTTCTTAATGGTGTTGATGAGAGTTCATGCCGATTAGAAATAAACTTGAACAATACTGCTGTGCTGACCTTCGATGTTAAAAAGATGGTTGATGGCAATGTTAGTTCCTACTATAACCGCATTGAGCAACTTATGGAACTGGAACTGCCGAGCGTTGGTTGGTTTAAAATAAACGAAGAGCCGACAATTTCAGATGATGGTAGCGGCGAAATTATGTCAGTTCGTGCGGAGTCGCTTGAAATTGAACTTGCGCAGTATTTCATTAAGGGCATGGAAATTAATATGGGTAGTGTTAGTTCTGCTGAAATGTTGGCGACAGATAATACATACGACGCAGACGATGGTACAGATTCCAAATTTGCGTGGACAAATGTGAAGTTTTACCGTGATACTACTCAACTATAGGAATTAATTGCACTTGCACAACCAAGTTGGACAAAACAAGATTTGATTAATCGACTTAATGATTATCCGTGTTTGTATAATTCGTGGCGTATCACATATAACCTTGGGTCGGTTAATAATGCGATTACAAGTTGCGCCGCCGCAGTAACAGATGAGGAACGGTCACGAGTAATTGCATCTTATGAGAATCGAATTAAATCGTAGCAATCAATTTATTTCTTGACGCAATCATACCCAGAACTACTGCCCTATTTGGAAGTTGCCGACATTGACTTGTCTAAACCGCCAATTCGTGATGAGAATGGCAATATAACCGATGATGACTCAGGACTATATACAATTCCAGAGATGTTGAATATTGAACTTAAACGTGAGAAAGAATTATCTATGTTGGATTTGGTTCTTGACGGTACTGGGTGGACAGTTGGTTTTGTTGACAATAGTGTTGTTAGTGATTCAGACGAGGAAGATGATACTATACCACTTAATGAAAAGGTTGGCACATTTGAAATTAGTTCTTCCAATGTGTATAACTTTCTTATGCAAGAAGCATGTCCATATTTTAGATGCATATTTGTTTTTGATACGATTAACAAAACAGTTAATTGTTATAATGTTAATAATCTTGGTGTTGATACAAATATATTCATTAACTTTGCCAACATTCAGAACAGCGTTGAGCGAACAAATGACGATTAGATTAAAACTGTCTTTCATGTGAATGGCGGCGACAACCTTGATATTGCCTACGCAAATCTTGGTTATGACAGCATTATGGATTTGTCATACTATATGAATACCGACCATTTTGATTAGGCAACTATCGACAAATACAACCATTGGGTTGAACATCGTGAGGAACTGCGTCAACAGTTTATGGATTTGTCTGTGCAGTACTATGACAAACTTGAAGAAATATCCTATATTGAAGACCGTGTTCCTGTTGATGGAACAGACCCAAGTCAATATACGTCATTTACGGATAAGGAATTGGTTGAAGAACGTGCAAAATATGAGGCAATTCTGAGAGGAATTAAATCATATTATGTCGATGAGAATAATGACTTCTCAATTTCTGCGCTTATGACAAATTAGGAAGATTATGCCGAATATCTTTATATAACAAAGACGATTCTTAGTAATCCACTTAATGCATATTAGCTGGTGTATTTCGATCCAGTAACTGGTGAGTATGAAGTGCCAGATGGTGGTACACTTGGTTAGATTGACCTTGTGTTGTTAAATCGTGCAATTGCCAACGGTGATTTTGTTGACGAATCTGATAGTGCTGCTGTTAAGCAACAAAAGACAGACTATAAGCGACAAAAGGAATATTTGGATAATTATCAATATGACTTCGAAACATATGGAATTGGATATGGGCTGAATGAAATCCAAGTACGCATTGATGACTTAAGGAACAAATCAACAACGTTGTGGTCGCGTGGTTATAATATTGACCCAGATAATGTTCCAGAGGACGAAGAAGATCCAGAGCAATTCGACGATGATTATCATCGCCAAAAATATGAACTGTATGAGAAATACCAGACGGCACTTGCACAAGCTGAAGTTGTTCTTGCGGAGCGTCAACAGGAATCTACTACTGCAAGAAATGAGCTTAAACAAATTGCCGACTAGATGACTGAGTTAACAGAGCAATCTGAAATATCACATGAACAGTATGGTTTCACACAGGATGAACTTGATTTACTTAAGGCATACTATGTTCATACTGATTATGTTAATGAGAATTTGATTGTTACAGACATTGATACCAGTCAAGAAATCGTTAATACTGAAAATAAATTATATAAATATGCGCAAGAAGAATTATACGCTGCTTCACATCCGCAATACCGTTGGTCAACTTCATAGAGCAATTTGTTCCTTATGCCAGAATTTAAGTCGTGGCACAATCAACTTGATATTGGTAATTATATAACGATTGGTATGGAGCCAAAACCAACTGATTCAAATGAGCGCAACAACATCAATTATTTGACAAAGTTGCGTGTTGTCCAGATTGGGCTTAATCCTTTTATGATAGAGCCAGATATTGATATTACGTTTTCAAGTAATATTCAGTATAAGTCACGGCAAAACGATTTCGTTGATTTATTTGAGCTTAATAATGGCGTTGGTGATAGTCAAATTAGTGCGTATTCTAACAGTAAACATTTGGATGGGTCGTATTCTATTGATTCTTCGTTCTTGGTCAAATTACTTTAGGGTGGTATGAAAACATACATTCAGAACTCTTCTGCCGATTCTGTTATGGAGTCGTATTAGAATTTTGGCGGTGCTGGCGTAAAGGCTAACGATTGGGTTATCAACACTGGCGCAAATGGTATTGACATTATGCGTTCGTGGACAATACAAGATGAACAGAATGATACTACTATTAATGGCGGTAGTATTGTGACTAATGGTATATATGCCAAGCATTTAATGGTTAATTAGATTGCAAGTTCAAATTACGTTCCAGATAATAATTCTAATTTTTCAACATCTGGGTCATATTGGAATTTGTTAAATGGCAATTATGTTTCACCAGGCTTTTCTATAATAAATGTAGATAACGGTGAAAATGGTGAACACGACTGGGAATCTCATGCTTATTTTCGTGGCGATATTACAGCTAATACTGGTTATATTGGTGGTGCATCTGGTTGGGTAATTGCAACAAATAAAATATATAGTGGTACTGTTGATGGTGGCACATCATCTGGAGATATAACATTATCAACATCGGATTTCGTAAGAACCATAGATGGCATACCAAGATCTTATCTTAGATTTGCTATTGGCAACAATTTTGGGGTTAGTAGTAATGGCACTCTATATGCAAGCAATGCAAATTTAAGCGGATAGTTATATGCGACTTCTGGGAATTATACTTCTAGATTAGATTCAAATGGTTTCCAAATTCATGATGATTATCATAGCACCCCTTTAGCAGAATTCACTTTTGACGATAACTCGGGCGGTGGACAATCTGGGATATTGAGGTTTTATGGGGTTTAGTCTAATACACCAGTTGTTGTTCTGTCTGCCGATTCTTTATGGATGTGCAATGTAGATTAGCCAAACGATGCAACGTTTCGTGTAGATAGTGAAAACGGCAATATGTTGTTGTCAAACCGTTTTACTGCCCATGAGGTTTCTTGCTATGCAATTGATTGTACATAGCTTGATGCTACTCAATGCGATTTTGGTAGTTTATATGTTAGGAACGCTGCAACTTTTTTGGATAATTTAACAACATATGGTACTGGAACATTTGGAGCAGTTGGTGTTACCACTAGTATAACATGTCAAACCATAACAACTTCGAGCGAAATAATTTGCGGCGCTGCAATAAGTCCATAGCATCAAACAATTGACCCAAATTGTTATATAACGAGTGATGGTAAGATCCATAAAACAGCCAAGACATCATCAATAAGATATAAAAACATATATGGTCATCTTTCCAATAACGATGTGGAAAAATTATATGAAATACCGATTTATTGGTTTAAATATAAAGAAGACTATATTTCCAAGGATGACGAAAGATACGATGTGGAAATGCCTGGTTTTGTAGTTGAAGATTTAGAAAAATACATTCCAGTTGCTGTTGATCATTTGGATGGTAAGCCCGAGAAATGGAATTCACTAATCATCATTCCCATTATGTTCCAGATGATTAAAAACGAACACGAACGTAACGACAAACTGCAATCAGAAATTAACGAATTAAAAACTATGATTAAACAATTAACTGAGCGGTAATCTACCGCTCTATTTTTATATATAAGGAGTACAAGGATATGAAAATTACAAATATGACTATTGAAGAAATTATTAACGTATTAAATGACACCAATAGTTTCCGCAACAACGTTGACATCAAAATTCCTGCGAAAATCCGCTTTGCAATTAGAGTCAACGAGGGGAAAATCAATGAACTTTATAAAGCATATACCGAAGAGCGAGTAACACTGCTTAAGGATTATGTGGATGATGGTCGTGCAACAATTGAGGACAATAAAATCAAGGTGTTGCCCGACTATATTCCAGAAGCAAACAAAGAGCTTATTGAATTATCCAATATAGAAAACGACGTTGATTTTCAAACAATCGACAAGGAAACTATGGATGAATTCTTAGGTACTGTAAGTTTATCAGTACCAGAAGAAAGGATACTGTTAATGTTTGTAGATTAATTAAGAAGGGAGACATTTATGGATATATTGATTAATGTTGTTGGTTAGCAACTAAAAACTGTAACCAATTTAAAGTCCGTAGTGTCTGGTACTCAAAACTTCGTACAATTCCACTTTGACCTCGATGAGGATTGGGACGAATTGTTAGTGTATGCCCAGTTTATCCAAGACGGTGCGCTTTTGACACCAGTTTATTTGGATGATAGTAAGTCATGTTATTTGCCGCCAGAAGTACATAGCGGAAAATGTCAGCTTGCATTGTATGGCACTGGCAACAAATCAATTAGTGGTACAAGTCAAATTGTCATTGGCACAAGTAATTATTTAGTTTTGGATATTATTGATAATGTTCTTAACGGCGAACCTTCGCAAGAAGAATTTACGCCAAGTCAGTATGACCAATTACGTGCCGACATTCAAGAGTGCATAAATAAAGTTAATCAAAATGCTACATTGGTTAATCAAATGGCATCATCAAAAGCAGACCAATCTGCACTCAACAGTTTAGCAAGTAGTGTTGCAGATTCAATCCAAGCTGAAACTACGAGGGCTGTTGGTGTAGAGAGAGAACTTAGCGATGCATTGGCTAATAAAGCGAGTACTTCTGATTTGAATGAACTTGCTGGTAGTCTTGCCGACGCTGTTGCTGCCGAAGAAACAAGGGCAAAAGCTGCCGAAAGTGACCTTAATGTTAGTATTGGGACAAGAGTAAGTACAAGTGATTTTACTGGTTATCAAGCTAACGTTGCAAGCACTATAGGTGGCATTGATGATAGGGTAACATATTTGGAGAATAATCCAGCCAGTCCAGAAGCAATTGCAACATCTGTTACTGATTGGCTTAATGCTCATCCGGAGGCGACTACTACCGTTGCTGATGGCACTATTACTGAAGCTAAACTTAGCACATCAGTTAATGAGTCACTTGCCAAAGCCGACAATTCGTGGCAAAAGAGTACATCCGAAACATCCACTCCAACCGAAGGTTCGTGGGAAGCAACATACGACCCAAGTGGTTATGGAGCACAAGGTGTTGACCCATATAGCTATGGTGATACTAAGGAAGATAGTGCGATTGCAAGACTTCGTGCTATGAATGCCGAGAATGTTGTTGCTGGCAATCAATCATTTACGGTGACAGATGCCGACAGTACCGACCATAATTATACTGGTATTGATGCTGCTCTTGCTGGTGTATATGCTCTGGCGAATGATTATGCCGAGGATTATGTTGATGGGCAATTAGCTAACTACAATTCTATCAATATTGTCGTAGACCCAGAGGATTGGCCGCTACTTACTGGCGAACCAAATACGTTCTACTTAATCCCTGACGGCAATGGCAAGTACGAAAAATGGTGGTACATTACGGACGAGAATGGTGATGATGTGTGGGATAACTTCAACTCCTCTTCTACTGAGGTTGTGGATGAATTGCCATTAAATCCAGATTCTAATGTTGACTATATTCTTTCAGATGATGGTAATTATTTTTACTACAAGTATATTAATAACAATTGGGTACTGATTTCTGGTGGCGGTGGTTCTGGTAGTGAGTCTGCCGAAGTTATTCAGACAAATTATGCGATTGACTATTTTCTTCATGGAACGCCAGCCCACAATGATATGACTGCTACTGAGGATAATGTTGGTGAGTATTGCCTTGATTTGGATACGCTAATTGTTTATGTTGGTACGGCTACAACTGTAGGTGTAGAGCCAGAAACTGTCACTACATACTCATGGGAAGTTGCGGCAACTCTTGTTGCTGAACCAGACGCTGAATCGGCTTATTATTGTCAGTTTGGTACTGGAGCAAATTTACTTCAGTTTAGATATGTGGACAGTGCGTTTGTGATGGTTGGTGATTTGTTAGAGAATGATTCCACATTTAATTCTCTTGTTTCAACAGTTGGTAGTATCCAAAGTTCAGTTGCTACTAACACATCCAATATTGCACGTAATGCCAATGATATTGCTACCAACGCTGGAAGTATCACATCATTAAGCCATACGGTTGATACGATTGTTGATGATTTGAACAATCTTGATACTGAGGGTTACACATACGAAGCGGAATTAGACCAAGCCGAAGATACTGGCGGCAATACCAGATATAGATATACACTTTATGAAACCAAAGACAATGTAACCACTGTTAAAAGTCAATTCTTTCTCCCAGAAGGAACTGGTGGTGGCGGTGGGCAAACTGCAACATCAATTCTGCGTGTTGATAAGATTACAGCATCTCCTGTTATTGGAACTGTTTCAGACTCAATTGTTATTGAAATCAACTACTCTTCTACTGATGGCGAATCTGAAACATATGATGGTACATATGTGTGGAAGAACGATGGCAATACTGTTATGTCTGGTAATCTTGTTCAAGGCAGAAACACATTTGATTTGACTGATTATTGTTTTACTGGAACTCAGAAATTAACACTTACGGTAACAGATGAAACTGGCAATGTAGCGGTTAAATCGTGGACTGTCCAGATTGTTAACGTTCGAATTGAAACGACATTCAATGATAGATTTACTCAGCAAATTGGAAGGTCTGTTAATTTCACATATACACCGTATGGTGCTATTTCGAAAACAATCCATTTCAAATTGGATGGTGTAGAACTTGAATCTGTGACTACTACCGCTTCAAGTACACTTCAGTCGTACACAATTCCAGCACAAGCTCACGGCGCTCATTTATTTGAAGTGTGGGCAACCGCTGTTATTAATAATACCAATATTGAAACCAATCATATATTTAAGGATATTATTTGGTACGATGAAAGTAATTCAAATGCCGTCATTGGGTGTATTTATAGGTATGACTATTATGGGCAAGTTACAGCGAGACAATATGACACTACGGCAATTAATTACAACGTATTTGATCCTACTACTAATTATCCAGTAGTACGACGTTATGTTGATAATGTACTGATTTCAACTGAAACTTTGGAATCAAGCAATGCCGTTTGGAACTATAAATCTGAAACTGTTGGTACTCATACGTTGCGTATCGAATGTAGAAATACTGTCGTTACTATTGTTATGAATATTACTGAACTTGGTATTGACGTTGACCCAATTACTGGCGGTCTTGAGATTGACTTTAATCCGACTGGTATTACTAATAATTCGTCAAACCGTATTTGGTCAAATGATAATTATCATATGACAGTCTCAAACAACTTTGACTGGGCGAATGGTGGTTATCAAACTGATGAGAACGGAGATACTTATTTCTTAATCAAAGCTGGCACTACTGCTACGTTTGATTACGAGATGTTTGGTGGCGGCATTAATAATAATCCGTCCATTACTGGTGCTGAGATGAAGGTTATCTTTATGACAGAAAACGTATAGGATGCTGACGCTGTTTGGTTCTCTAATGCTGAAACTATTAGTACAACTGTTGATGATACGACAACCACAACCAACATGGGTATCCAGATGGGTGTTCATAATGGTTGGCTTAAAACAAACAAAGCGAGTGATACTGCGGTTGACGTTGGCGAAGGTGAAAGTGCTGACACTGTTGCTGCTACCAACACTTACTTATATATGCCATATAGTGAAGAAGACATTATTGAACTTGATATCAATATTGACATTCTTGACCGTGAAGATGAAACCGCACAGGCATTTGTAATGGCTTATGAAGATGGCGTTCCTGCAAAGGCATATATGTATGATAGCAGTGATAGATTCTACCAATATACTCCACAACAGATGGTATTCGGTTCTACATATTGTGACTTGAGGATTTACCGTCTCAAAGTATATTCGACGGCATTAAGTACAGAAAACATTATGAAGAACTTTATTGCCGATGCTCGTGATTCAACGACTATGTTAAACCGTTATGATAGAAATAGTATCTATTATGACCGTGAACATCAGGTATATACGCCATACAGTGGACAAGGTGAACTTGACCCAGAGCGTCTTGCGCCTATTATTCCTAATGTTAAGGTGCTTATGCTTGAGACTGACCATTTCACTACCAGTAAAAAGACATTTGTAAAATCAACATTACGTTGTATTCATGCGCCTGGTGGTGATGTATATCCAGGCGACCCATATTATGATAACTGGTTCTTCGAAAACGGATATCATTCTGGTCAGGGTACTACATCTGATAACTATGGTAATGCTGGTCGTAACGTTGACTTTTTGTTCAACTGTGATGGTACTCATAAACCAAGTGATAAAGTTGCAGCCGAAGCTGGATATGTTTCATAGGTAACTCTTGGCTATAGAACTGAAAATGCTCACACTGAGGTTTGTACTGATTGGAAAGGTGATAGCGGCAAGGTTGCACTTACTCGTACTTCTGTGCCTAACAATTTCTTTAATTTAAAGGTAAACTATATTTGCCCCTATATTTAGTGATAAATATAGAGTAGCGCAGTAGAAATCGGGAATGCTGAGATGCAAATCCGAATGGAAGGCTGTGATTAAAGCCACAGTCACATGCAACGCATAGAGAGTGAAACTAAATTATTAGAATATAATCTCTCCACGAGACTGCGCCAACTAAGTTATTTAGTTGAAAAGGTATGCTGAACTAATACGAATTATACACATTTATTAAATTAATGAAGAAAAAGGAGAATTTCAATGAAAGAAATTTGGAAAGTAATTGATGAATACCCCAATTATGAAGTTAGTAATATGGGATAGGTAAGAAATAAAATAACCGGTCGCATCTTGAAACAAGGAAATAATGGCAATGGATATCTTCATGTTGGTTTATATAATGAAACTAATAGAGGTAGATCTGTGATGGTACATAGGCTTGTGGCACAGGCTTTTGTTCCTAATAAAGATAACTTGCCATAGGTTAATCATGTAGACGAATGTAAGACCAATAATCGCGCAGACAATCTACAATGGGTTACGTCTTATCAAAACATTAATCATGGTACGCACAATCTGAGAGTTGGATTAAATAATCCAAACAGACGAGCTATTTGTTCAATAGACAAAGGCAGAAATATGATGTTTTTTAATTCTGCAAGTGAGGCTGTGAATTATTATAAGTCAATTAATATTCGCATGGATAAATCTGCAATATGTAGAGCATTATAGAGAGCAATTAATGTCTATAAGAATCGTGTGTGGATTTTCTATGACGACTTAAATGAAGATTTTAATTTGGATTTGGATGCATTATTTAATACCAAAAGGTATCCGAAAAGATCTATTTATTGTGTATCTAAAGACAATGAGAAAATTCATTTTAAAACAGTCGCAGAAGCATTATCATATTTCGGACTGAAAGGATGGTGCCATGGTAACATTGTACGAGCAATAAATGAAAAAACTATGTATCTTGACTATTTCTGGTTTGATGAAGAAAAATAAATAATAAATGTGTAGAAGTATTAGAAGCAAAGGATAAAAAGCCTTTGCGGTAACATAATTGAAATATAGCAAGTTCAGAAAATGCAAACAATGGTCTTATGCAGAAACGTTATAGTGATTTCTTACCGTATATAAGTCCAGCGAAACAAAGAGATTCACGCATTAAGAATGATATGGAATTTGTTCCAGCGGTTCTTTTCCTTAGAGAAACTAATCCAGATCCTGCGACTCATAATGAGTTCCTTGATAACAATTGGCATTTCTATGCACTTGGTAATATTGGTGATAGTAAGAAAACTGACTATACGAGGTCGTATGACCCAACTGATATGAATGAGTTTACGATTGAAATATCAGATAATACAAAGAATAATGCTACATTCCAAACTGGTGTATACCGTAAGCCAAATGGTACATTGGATTACGAACATTTCCACTTAGTCAAAACACTTGATAAAGATGGCAAACTTGTTGTAACTGCCGTATCTGAAACAACTATTGATGAACATGTTTATCCAGTACCGCCAGCACAAGCAGATACATTATTATTCCAAACAGGAACAATTGTTGTTGATAATCAAACTGGCGATGCGTAGTATGATGGTAATGAGACTGGTTATCTCAACATGAGAATATGGTGCTTGTATAATGAGGCTTTTGATGGTGACCATTCGTTTGAACCTCGTTATGCTTGTTGCGGTGATTACCGTGATGGTAAGCTTGTTAATGATACTTCTGGAAATGGTAAACAACAAGTTAAAACAAATGAAAAAGTATGGAGAGCATTTTATAAATGGGTTATTACTTCTACAGACGAACAGTTTGTTAATGAACTTGACCAGTGGTGTGTAAGAAGTGCCGTAGAATTCTTCTATGCATTTACGCTGTATTATACCATGATGGATAATAGGGCTAAGAATACATTCTGGCATTTTGCAAAAACTGGTGTGTATAGAGAAGTAAGTAGACCAGTTAGTGAACTTCTTCATATTTATGAGGAGCTTGTAAACGATGAATATGTTCCTACTGAGGATGAAAGTATTAATCCTAACAAAACATATTATACGCAATATGCTTTCGACCAGTGGGGATATGATATGGACACAGGACTTGGCATAAAATGTTGGTGCCAAGTATAAAAAATCTCTTCTAATATACGGCGGAAACCAAAATAGGATTGGCGACGCCTTCCAACCATACATTTTAAAAGGGGTGTATTTATTGATAATCATAGATGGAAAATAGTTTTATGGAATTGTATATAAAATTACGAATCAAATAAATCAAAAATCTTATATAGGTATTACTACTAATAAAAGAGGATTTAATGGCAGATATAATTGTAAAGGCGATGGAATAGAACGTGTTTATAAATATCATAAAACAAGAAAAGAAAATGGTGGTTGTTATAATACACATTTGCTTTGTGCCATAGAAAAATATGGTTTCGATGCATTTGAAATATGCGAAGTTCTTGATACTGCCATTGACGAAGAAGAACTTAGTTAGAAAGAAATGTATTATATAGATTTATTTGATAGTTTTAACAATGGGTATAATAATACTTTGGGTGGTGAAATTAAAGGTCTTGGATAGCACAAAGGTAAAGATAATCCTTTGAGTACTCAAATTTGTCAATTGACACTTTCTGGAGAGTTGGTAAAAATATGGGGATCATTTGGTGAAATAAGAAGATCTGGATTATATAATGTTCCAAATATTGAGTTAACATGTCAAGGTGTTAATTCACAATCTTATGGATATCTTTGGGTATACAAACAAGACTATGATTCAAAAAAATCTTATGAGTGGAAGCCAAGTAACAATTATAAGGCAATTGTATTATTAGATGATAACAACAATGTCATCAAAGAATTTATTTCTATTAAAGAAGCTTCCGAATATTTACATGCTGATCGTACTACAATCAGAGCGGCATGTAATCACAAATGGGAAAATCCAAAGCATCATGTAATGTTTAAAAAAGATTATTTATGTATGGAGGAACAACGACTAAACGAAGAGACGCTTGTCGAATTAGATAAGTGATGTAATAGTCTGAACTCACGCTATAATCCTATTATAATTTGAAACGTGAGAGGGACGGTCAGTGGTAGCCAGACCACTTAAAGAAGAACCGTTCCCGCCCTTATAGGGTCATAAAAGTAACAGAGTTTTTGCAACAATAACGGCGAACTTGTGTTCCCATATGGTAAGGAAGATATTGATTATAATATTGATGGCGATCCAACATCTGGTTGGGTATTTAATGGTGCTACATCAGCATTCTGGTGCAGATTGCGTGATTTATTGCCAACAGAAATCACCAACACATTCAATACTGTACAAGCTGAATGTTTCAGTGCTACTAATCTTATTAACCAATTCGATACTTTCCAAGCATGTTATCCAGAAGAAGTATGGAGACTTGATGTAGAAAGAAAATATATTCGAACATTTACTGGCAATTCGGTAGATAATTCGAAACCAAAGCAAGATAGTCAATATTTGCGTGACATGATGCAAGGACGCAAGAAGTATCAGCGTAGGCAATGGGTACGTGACCAAGAAATGTATTTTGGTACTAAATATTTGATGAATACAGTTGTTGGCGATGATAACCGTATTACGTTCAGATGTTATGACCCAGGCAGTACTGCTGTTGTTCCAGCTGATTATTCTCTGAGTATTACGCCGTTCCAAGATATGTATGTATCAGCAATGTTTGGTAATGGTGACCAGAGACAAGTTCGTGCAAAAGCAAATGAAACTGTAGTTCTTGATTTCAGCGTTAGCACAACGACAGATACACAGGTAACAATTTATGGTGCAAACAGAATTGCGGCACTTAATGATTTGTCAGCTTGTTATATTGCTGCTAATAACTTCTCAATGGCAACCAAATTGCGTAAACTTGTTCTTGGTAATACAACGTCTGGATATAGTAACCCAAGGTTGGTTTCTTTAACGCTTGGAAGTAATAAGTTGCTTGAGGAACTTGATATTCGTAACTGTGCAAATCTTACTGGTGCGCTGAATTTGGCACAATGTAGTAATCTTTTGAAATTATATGCTGAAGGGACAAGATTAACTGGCGTTACATTTGCAACCAACGGCAAAGTCCGCATTGCTCATTTACCAGATACCATCAATACATTAGTTATGAGAAATCTTAATGACATGGTTGATTTCCAATGTAGTATGGATTATCTTGAGCAACTGACGCTTCAGGGCGGCACTCTTGATAGCTATGATGTAGCTTCTGATACTATCGACACATTATAGGTCGCATACTTGTATGATATTAATTGGAATGTCCCAGATACGGATTTGCTTAACGCATTGGTTGGTATATATTATTCACAATTAACTGGTAGTGTTTATATTAGTGGTGTATCTCGTCTGAATGAAATCGAAACATATCAAGCCACATGGCCAGATTTGACAATTACATATAATCCAGATTTTGTTGTGGAACAATATATAGCGACTTATGTTGATACAGATGGTACTGTACTTTGTACAATTCCAGTTGATAGAGGTTCATTTCCACCAGACCCAGTTGCTACTGGTGTAATTGAAACGCCAACCAAAGCAGCCGATGAACAATACTCATACGTCTATAACGGATGGAATACTATATCAACAATTATGACTGAATCCAGACAAATTGTCGTTGTTTATACGATGACTCCTCGTACATATACAGTTACGTGGTATAGACATCGTGGTGTTCCGCTTGCCAGTGTAAGCGCAAGTTATGGGCAAGAAGTTGTTTATCCATATGATAATCCAACGTATACCGATGAGGAATCATCGTACATATATAATGTGTTTACTGGATGGGATAAATCGACTGGATACATTAGAGGCAACACAGATGTTTATGCAATCTGGGATAGAAAGAATCCACCAGGAGTGTCAGCCGTATTAAACGATTTGAGCGTTGCGGAGATATATGGTCTTGCAACAGCGGCGAATACAACTGGTAGTCCAATTGATTTGTCGCAATACACCAACATTGTTAGCGGCTCTTATATTGATATCAACGTTGGTAATGATTTTAATTTCTCCAATGTTAATTCTGAGATTCTTTGTACGGATATGGTATTTGACGGAATGAATTGTCTTGACACTGGCATTAAGCTGTTTGATACAGATTCACCATCATTTACATTGGCTGTCGATTATGAATTCTATGATACTGGTAATTCTTAGACAATGATATCTTGTTACAATAGTATCAATTCCGACAGTGGAGTTGGTGGATTTAGAGTTGTTTACGCAAGCTATCCTACTATTTCGTGGGATGGACAAATAAGCAAATGCGGATGCAGTTATTTGCGCAACATGTTAGTTATTCGCCACCAAAAAGGATCTAAATATTTGTTTATTTATGTATCCAATGGTAATACTTCGGCTAGTGTAAATCCAAATAGTTATGGCACTACAAATGGGTATAGTGATACTATTTATGCTGCACAGCTTACGGCATCAGACTTCTTATCAACTAATCAAACACTGGTGTTTGGCGCAGATAAGTATACCATAGATGGCAATTCAGATTATTATAATTATGCCACTTGTAAAATTTATTGGGCAAAGATATGGTATGATGATTTGGGTGTAACAAATGCTACGGAACTTGCACAATGGCCACACGAAACTTGGAGAGCACAATATATTGGCAAAGATTCAAGTGGTAATCTAATTGACAGATACAGAATAGCAAACAAAATTCAGTATGCAAAATTCCCATTTATTTTGAGCAATCCGCTTAGTTTGACTCATAAGCTTAACTCAACGTCCAGTAATGTTGGCGGTTGGCCAGCAATGTCAATACGTACATTCCTTAATGATAGAGTTTATAAGGCGTTCCCAACTGGATGGCGTTCAATATTGAAGCAAGTTAATGTCATATCTAGTGCTGGTAATATGTCGAATAACACTGTTAGTTCCAACGATTATGTATTCTTGCCAGCATATGTTGAAGTGTATGGTTCATCTAGTTAGCCGTATATATCTGAAGGAAGAATAATAAGTTTCTATAGTGGGTCGCTTGACAGAATTAAATTCCCAGAACTCCCAAGAATACAAGGTTATACAAGATATCCTAACGATGGTAGTTCAAGTAGTAGTAGTGTTGACCCAACCACGATTATCTCAAACAATATTCAGAAGGGTGATATATGGGTAAGAAGCTATAATGGTTCAACCTATTATTTATATTATATTCCACCTGATGATGAAGCAGTAAAACATTATCGTTATAAACAAGACAGTTATAATGTTACTGCAAGTGATGGCGGATTGTGGGTAAGAGGCATATATTATTGGACACGTAGCCCATCTGCTAATTATGATAATTCTAATACCATTATAACACCAACTGGTAGTAGCAGCACAGGCTGGACGGTTACTTATGCTCTTGGTTTAGTTCCAATGTTTGCAGTATAACGAAGAAAGGAGAGATAAACTATGGCTATGGATACAAGTTATTTAAAGTTTTATAAAATAATGCAGAATTCTGAGTTTGTCGGCGTTGGCTCTTCTAACGATCTTCGTGTGTATTATCCAATGCTTTAGCAAATGATTGTGGCAGAACCAATTACCGCAACGTATATATTGCTTAACGACATATATTACCGTGACAGTTGGATGGTGCCAGAGCACGAGCCGATGGTTGATTACGAGCAAGCTACTGTAACAGAAATCACCGAAGAAGAATTTCGTAAACTTGAGGTGGCAACAACTGTAGAAGAAGTCGAAGATATAATTATACAATACGAGCCAACTGAGCAAGAAATTGCCGATGCCAATACGCTTGAATTTGTTCGCAATCAAAAAATTAAATCACTAAGTACAGATTGCCGTGATGCAATAACTTGCGGCGTTGACATAAAGAACGGTAAGTCACCCTCTCACTACTCATTCAAGCTTGAGGATTAGATTGAGTTGATGCAAATAATTAATGATGGCGCTGACACCGCCCTTTATCATGCAGACAACGAGCCGTACAGAGAATATTCTGCGGCAGAAATCAAGCGTATCTATGATGAATTTGTGGCACTCAAAAATAAGAATCGCACATATTTCAATCAGCTTAAACAATACATCCAGACTCTGGATACAATCGAGCAAATCAATTCAGTATATTATGGGATGACTATTCCCAGATAATCAATGAGGGTGGCGTAATGCTGCCCTCATAATTTTATTTAGGTAGGTGAAACTATGATTAAAATAGATAAAACAAACATCTCCATAACTCGTGGGGATTCAGCCTACATACAGTTTAATTTAAAAGATGCGTCTGGCAATCGTGTAGTATTGACCAATATGGACGTTGTTCGTTGTCAAGTTCGTGATGATAAAATCGACGGCGAACTTGTATTTGAGGGAACTATAGAAAGAGAATATGTCAACAATACAATCACTTGGCATATTCGCCCAGAGGATACCGCTGAACTTGATTTTAGCGATGACGAAACAACTTATTACTGGGACGCATAGGTAGAATTTAGGAACGGCGATGTTTTTACATTTGTCGATGTTAGTAAATTCAACATACTCCCAGAGATTACAATGGAAGTCGAGGACGATTAAGGGGGTGGGATACTATGGCTAATCAAGCAACAAGTCCCGCCCTTATATTAACCAGAACGGTTACTGGCACTGTTAGTAATCAGCGGTCAATATTAGGAACAATCAATATAAATTAGGCTGTAACAGGGACAATTAGTATAGTAAAAAATAATGATAATCCACCGTAGAATAACGATGGTTGATTCATAAATTAGGAGTAAAAGGATAAGTTTGTAACCATAAATATATGATTTAATTAAAGGAGGTGAGTTACATGTCGGTAAAAATAAGGTCAGACAAAAACATGGTGATCATGACCCGCGCTGATACTCTTTTAACAAAAATTGATATCACCGATGCAGAAGGTAATGAATATGTGCCAGAAGCTACAGATTAGCTTAGATTTGCGCTAAAAAAAGATTATAACGACAAAAAGGTATTAATATATAAAGAAATACCGCTCGACACAATGATACTGCGTGTAGACTCTGAAGACACAAAGAAACTCACTCAACCTGGCACTTATGTATTTGATATACAATTGACGTATGGAGATAACATAGTGGATACGATTATTTCTGGTAAATTTAAACTTATTCAAGAAGTCGAATAATGCGGAGGTGGTCATATGAATTTTTATGGGCATATGTCTGATGCCGACGTATTGAAAGGTAATCTTGCAGCTGGTTCGCAAAAATTTACTGGCACTATATCATTACCATAGGCTGTCGCAAAATATCCAGACTATGAAGGTGTTGTAGATGTAATACCAGATGCATACGATGACCAAGTTTTGTTTACTAGCGAAAAAGTGGTTCATGATGATATCACTGTGTTTAAAATTCCAACAGCGGTTGTTTCAAACAATTTTGGTAAAACATTTATTATTGCTTCTTAATTAAAAAAATTTATAGAAGGGAGAAAAAATTATGGCAAATACAACTTATAACAAAGTTATATATGGCGGACAAACTCTTATTGACCTTACCGCCGATACTGTTACGGCTGCTAAAGTACTCGAAGGTTATACATTCCATGACAAATCTGGTGCAATTCTGACTGGTGAATGTACTTATAATGCGGATACTAGCGATGGTACTGCTACTGCCGCCGAAATTCTTGCAACTAAAACAGCTTATGTTAATGGTGCTAAAGTAACTGGTACTATGACGAACCGTGGTAGCGTAACTGGCACGATTTCCACTAGGGATGGTGAATATACGATTCCGTCTGGTTTCCACGATGGCTCTGGTAAAGTTAGCATTGACTCTACTGAGCGAGCTAAGATTATTGCATCCAACATTCGTGAGGGTATTACGATTCTTGGTGTCGAAGGTACTATGAGTGGTACTGAGGACGTTACCGCTGAATCGCCATCTGTTACTCCTGCGACAACTGCGCAAACTGTTACGCCAAGCACTGGTTATAACTATCTGGCACAAGTAACAGTTCTTGCAATTCCGTACTCCGAAACTGATAATTCGGCTGGCGGTATTACAGTGACAATTGCCGGATCATAATAATTAATTAATTCACTTATTTAGTAAAGGAGATATTATTATGCCCGTAGAAAAAGCTGTAAATAAAGTTATATATGATGGAACCACATTAATAGATATTTCGGATACCACCGCTACGGCTCAAACAATTCTTACGGGATATTCTGCTTATGGCGCTGACGGCAAAAAGATTAGCGGTTTAGCACAACCGTTTAATGGACTTGTGTATTAGGACGAAAATGGCTATATCGTGTTTAACGAAACTGGCGGTACTGGCACGGTTACACTTGAATCCAAGTCCGTCACGCCAACTAAGCAGACATAGGTAATTACTGCGAGTAGTGGGTTCACTGGGTTGTATTCGGTCACGGTGAACCCAATACCATCTGAGTATGTAATACCAGACACATATTAGGATGGTGATTTATTGTCGTATGGTGATATCACCAGTAGTCGTGTTAATGTGGGACAAATTGAAAGTATGGTAGTCGGAGCGGACGATAAATATAGCCCCGTAGTTGGTTATGGCGAAGTTGGAAGCGCTAAATTATAAGGGGGGATTTTATGTCTTATACGAAAACAACTTGGGTTGACGGTGATACAATCAGCGCAACCCGATTAAATAAAATTGAAAATGGTATTGATGATGCTATTAATGGTGATATTGGTGTGGTGACGATAACCTATAGTATTGATGGTGCTATTGAGACTTATACATTAAATAAAAACTACAACCAAATTCTCCAGATGTGGAATAATTGTTCGATGATTCTTGTTAAGGAGACGTATTATGAATCTCTTAATGACACAACTGGGCAAGAATGCGTTGTGGGTTTTGTTGCGAAAATCTTTAGTGGTAGCGGTGGCAATGAGGTTACTGTCAGATTTATTGATGGTAGTAGCAATATTTATTCTGCCAGTACCACAACTGGTGCGTTGTCTTATATAATTAATAATGAGCCTATGTATTAAACGACAAGGAGATGATAATTATGAGCAATACTTATTCAAAGAAAACTTGGGTTGATGGCGATGTTATCACGCCCGAACATTTAAACCAGATGGAAGACGCAATAGAATCCGCACATAATAATCATGTCGGCATTGTCGTTGTGAATGTAGAATTGGTTAATAACGGCGAAGATTTTGCGCTTGATAAAAATTATAATGAAATCAAAGAATTGATGAGAAATAATCTTGTTGTTGTTAAAGATAATACTGGGGAATATTTTTTTTATCCTGATACATCGTTTTGGCATGTTGGTGGTTTTGGATATGCAAGCCCAGATTTTTTTGTATAGTTAATGCATATAACAGGCAGTGGTCAGCCCAGTACTTTTATATCAAATTCACCAACTGGCACGTTGGTATATGATGTGGAAGCACAAAGCGCTTAACAGAGGGAGGCGATGATTATGAGTTATACAAAAACAAATTGGAGGAAAAATGATATTATTACCGCCGCTCGTCTCAACAACATGGAAACTGGAATTGAAGCTGTTAGTGGTGGTGCGACTATTGGTGTGGTGAATGCTAGTGCTGATCCAAATGATATTTTAACAACCATTCTTGATAAAAACTATAACGAAATCGTCTAGATGATGAGCAATTGTATTTTTGTCGTTGTTAAAGACAGTTATAGCAACGATGTTTAGAATTATGTTGTTACTGAATGTTATTATGATGAGGAGTATTATCATTTATATAATGTTAAAATAGTAAACCCTGGTGGAAGCATCATAGCATTTACATCCAGTTCTGCCACTGGCGTATTGGGTTATACTAATTTGTCATAATCTTTAAGGAGGAAATCAACATGAGTGATAATAATACAACTTATGAAAAAACAACTTGGGCGGCGGGAGATACTGTAACTGCTGCCAAGATGAATAAAATTGAACAAGGTATTAAAGACGCTTCCGAATCTGGTGGTGGAGCGTTTATTATTGAGTGTGAGTATGAAGGACAACAATAATCGGGAGGTGAATAATAATGGGTTATACTCTTTCATCTGATGTAACTGTTGAACAAATTGTTAATGCTGTCAACGCGGGTATGATTCCGTGTTTGAAGTATACTGATGATAGTGGATATGTGAATTATATCTGCTTGATATCTGCTGTTATTGGTAATGAAAGTTATCATTTTCAATTCAGTGGTATAGAAGTTACCTTTACTTCATTATCCGACACATTCAGCTACACCTACGAAAAACCAACAATGTAATCAACTCAGGAGGAAATAATTAATGTCAAAAGTTTTAGTAACAAAAGAAAAGCTAGACTCCTTAGCTGAGAGCGTTGCCGCCAAAAGCGGGGTTCCGCTGACTATGACAATCGACGAAATGACGGCAGCGCTCGATAATATGACGTTGCCTATCGGCGATGTCGAGATAACAGGCAATGGTACTGTTGATGTAACGAATTATGAACACGCAATAGTTAATGTGCCAAAGGCAACCAAGACGCTTACGGTTAAGAGTTCAGATAACAATCAGTCGTTTACAGATTCAGAGGGATATAAAACCGTTAATGTTGAGCCAGTGACATTGGGAACCGTTGGTATAGATAAATATATGGCTGGTCACTGGTTAGGTAATGCTGATATTACTGGTAATAGTTCTGATTACATATCCTTAGACATGGAATTTAACGATAACTATGGTTATCCTTATTGCTATTTAGATGATTTATCACAATACAATTTTGTTAAAAACGGATCTTTTTATTATACATATATTAATGGATACATAACAGTTGCTGAGAAATCAACAGACAATGATTGTGGATATGTATTTGTAGACAGCCACGTTGCTGATACAAATAGTTCGGTGGTTTACCATGATTTTTGCTTTTATGCTAATGATGATTCAATTGAACCATCTGATGCTAGCACAAACAATCAAGTAATTGTTGGGTATTATGATGATTACCCAATTTATGCAGAATATGATAATGGCGACGCAATGCTTATGATTTATTTTAATGTTTCTGCACCATATTATATATCTGGTATATATAGCGATAGTTTGGTTACGTTGCATGAGTTTGTACCATATGATGTTATTAGTGGTGTTTATGTTAATATAAAATCTAAAGATTTAACTGTAACTCCATCGTCAAGTCAATAGGTGTTTAATGGTATTGAACTTATTGAACGATTTGAGCAAAGTAATGTTGCACGTAACACATATAAAGATACAACATTTACACTTACAACTGGAGAAAAAATATATGTATCTGGGCGAATTGGATTTTATAGAGACAATGGAATGGTCTGGATAACTGTTGCAAAAAAAGTAATTACTGGCGGATATTTCCAGACGATAGAATGGGGTACTCCATTGGGTTAGGTACGATACGTATTTGATTTTTCATCTAGTTATCACCGTGTTACGTGTACCACAAGTGGATTGGGCAATTGGTATTGTGATTTAAAATTCTACACTAAGGTTGATTATTATGATACTGTAACGGTTGAATCTATCCCAACAGACTACATTGGTCCAGATGTTGAATCCAAAACATCCGCAGATTTAACTGTCAGTGGCCCAACGGTAACTGTGCCAAGTGGTTATTATGCATCTGGTGCGAGTAAATCTGTTGCGGCTGGTACTGTAACTTCTCCAACAACAATTAGTGGCACTGGTGCAACAGTAACGGTTGGTACTAATACTCTTACATTTAGTAAAGCTATTAGTGTTACACCTACAGTAACAGCTGGATATATTAGTAGTGGTACTGCTGGGACGGCTACTGTAAGTTTAACGGCAAATGTTAGCACTCGTAACTCAAATAGTTTAACAGTTAGTGGCTCAACCGTTACCGTACCATCTGGATATTACGCTTCACAGGCAACTAAATCAATTAGTGGTGGATATGCGTTTACACCAGCCACAACTATAACTGCCAATCCTACAATTACAATTAATTCAACTACTGGTGTTATTACTGCTACGGCAAATACTTCGTCTAATGTAACGCCGACAGTAACTGCTGGATATGTAAGTAGTGGTACTTCTGGTAATATAACAGTTAGTGGTAGCAATACTAGTCAACTTAGTATATAGAGTGCCGCTACTATTGTGCCGACAACCGCCTCTCAGGTTGCAGTAAGTGCTGGCTATTATACTACTGGCGATGTTGTTGTTAGTCCAGTAAATTTAACATCAAAAACTGTATCGCCAACGAACGAAACTCAAAAGATCGTATCTGGCAGTGAAGTTACTACAATAAGTTAGAATGATATTCCATCAAGTCGTACCGTTAATCAATATCAAACCGCAAGATTAACTCTTAACGCATCATTAACAGATAATCAAACATATAGAATTGTTGGCACGATTGATGTTATAGATAACAACTATTATATTCAAGAGTCATACGATGTCGATTCGACGTTTGTTTGGTCAACATCAATGACTGTTATAGTACAAAACGATTCTAGTGCTTACTATAAATAGTTTGAAGTTGGAAAATATTCTTCAAATTAGATAAACTTTAAATATACATGCCAAAAAGCGGGAACTTATGCGTATGTAGCAAATCTTACTATTTATTCTACTGAATACACTGGTTTAGATTTTATAACTGTTAATCCCGTTAGTTTAACAAATAAAACTGTTGATGCGACTAGTTCAACACAGATAATCGCAGTTGGTGATGAAGTTGGACATTTTACATATAGTAGTATCCCTTCAAGTCGTACAGTTACGAATCAAACTGTCTCATTGACTGGCTCTATTTCTTAGTTGGTTGCAAACACCAAATATTAGGTTGTCGGCAGAATAAATGTTATTGATTCAAACAGTAATATTATCGAATACTACGATGTCAATACAACATTTAACGCAAGTTCAACATATGAAACAATAGTTGCAAATGACAACAATGCTTATTTGGGGTATGTCAAGATAAGCTTGTCACAATCATATCTTAATGCTCAGATAAGATTTCAAAAAGAGGCAACTTATGGTTGTAGATTTGATTTAACGGTATTTACCACAAATCAATATGATGGTCTTAATACTGTAACTATTAATCCACCGAATTTGTATTCATTGACAGTATCAGCAACATCATCCGTACAAACGTTTAGTCAACCATATGTTGCTACTGATTAGATTGCGTATGTTCGTGCTACTGACAATGGGACATATGATTTGGGGACAACGTTACAATCTGGCAAGAAATATTATTTTGAATATAAAACTTATTCTTCGTTGAATAATGAAATTAAAGGTAACTATTCAGCTAATGTAAAAAATTATTTTGATTTTAATGGGACATCTCAA
>Ga0310690_10001915_pt1 | contig 35653 bp, 44 predicted proteins | sample AusTroGonzalo_MG_2_FD_207661 | JGI IMG/M metagenome (GOLD analysis project Ga0310690, IMG submission 207661) | Bovine rumen microbial communities from tropical cattle in Woodstock, Queensland, Australia - Gonzalo_04 (v2) (version 2) | ecosystem: Host-associated > Mammals > Digestive system >...
TGGGTAGAAGACGTTGCGCAGAGTGGTACGTTTGTAAAGGCTTCTGGTGTATCATGGCCAAGCGGTACAAGTGGTATTCCAAGCGGTTGGACTGTTGAAGAGGTATGATGATGACGGCGATGATAGTATGCTCCTTCCTCTTGACCGCCTCCTTTGTGGGGGTGGCCATCTGGAAGGCGAAGTCTCTGCCTGAGAGCATCAGTGCCTTGGTGTACGATTTGCCAAAGAAAAGGCAGTGGGTGTGGAGTGCATGGCTTGTGGCTGTGAGTGCCTTGCTGTTTGTGCCTCTCACGGATGTCTGCGGTGGTCTTGGATGGCTCACTGAGGTTGCTCTGATGGGTGCTGCACTTACGCCTCTTGTTAAGCACGAGACGAGGAAATGGCACAAGTGGCTTGGCATTGCTACTGGAGTACTCAGTCAGATATGCGTGGTGATGCTATGCCCTGACTGGCTTTTTGCTTGGTCTGCGTTTGTATTTGTCATGGGCAGCGTGTATGTACAGCCAGAGGGTAATCTTGCCAAGGCTGTCATACACAAGGGGGTGTTCGTGGCTGAGGTGGTGTGTACGGTGAGCCTGATGGGTAGTATGATTCAAAGATAACAAGATTAAGTTAAACAATTAAAGTAAATAAAAATATTATGGGACAATTAGTTAAAGGTTTTGTAACATTAGATAAAGATGGTGGTAGTGGTAATGATACTGTTACCGCAAGTGCTAACAGTAATAATACAGGCAGAGTTGCACGTCAGGTTAATCTTACATTCTCAGCTGTTAATGTAACGCCAGTAGACAGGACTCTAATTCAGAAAGGTAAAGGCGAGGCTACAGCTATTCAGTCTGCTGCTGCTGCTCAAAAGGAAGGTCAGACACTTACTCTTACTGGTACTTCAAACTCACGTCAGCTTACTTTCTCTAAGGGTACTGACAATATTGGTCTGACTATTCCAGCAACTTATCTTGCAAACACAGTACAGACAAATAATGGTGCTATGATTGCAGGTGACCCAGGTGCTACGGCTGAATATCCTTTTGCTATTCAATTTACTGTACCTGCCAATACAGGTGTTGATCCTCTTACCTGTCAGATTGTAGTGACTGATGAAGGCGGTAATGCCTATACTTGTGTAATAACCCTTGCTGCTGGTGATGCTTATCTGACTGTGGGACAACCTAGTGGTGAGCTTAATTGGGATGGTAGTAATACTGTTACTATTTCAGTACAGACTAATACTACATACACTATTTCATAAGTTATTGTCTTCAGATGGCTATGAGCATGATAGATTGGTTGAACAAGCTGGTGCAGATACCCGGAAGGCTTACCTCGGTGGCCATAGAAAAGGTAGTCTGTGGTGCCGATGAGGTCTATGATGACACCTTGGAGAAAAGGCAGAGTGAACTCAATGCCCGCTTCAAGGCCATCACAGACCAGGAGCAGATAGCCATAGACGGAGGTACTGCAACAATAGCTGGAGACCCAGAGGATATAGTAGTAGGCAGTGGCGCAATCACTACTGCCAATGCCATAGCCCTCTACTATGCAGGGTTCCTCAAAGGCACTAATGAGACAGTGGAACTTACAGAGGATATAACCTTCGATGAAGAGGTGTCTATTGGAGAGCAGAAGACTATCATATACCTGAATGATACTAATGATGTGCTGACAGTCACAGTGCCCAACAATGGCTACAGGACTCCAGACGGAGAAGCTATCATCATAGAGATACCTTCAGGAGGTTATGGTGAGGTCAATATCATCAATATTGGGGGAACCATCTTCGCAAGGGGATGCTAAATCTTGTGGCCTATGAGAAGAAGGATGCTCCTTGTTAGGAAATCAGCACCTGTGGAGAATTATCTCAGGGTGACACCAGTGTCAGTACAATGGGTAACCATGACTGATCCTGTGGTGTATGATATCGAGAGTAATGTAACTTGGAATATCACATAAGTCTTTTTTTGGTTCATAATTACAAATAATATGTTATTTAGATTATTTTTGTGAGCGGCCTGTCAGTGATGATGGGCCGATTACATTATATATAATATAAAACGAAATTATGTGAAAAACGGTACAGAGAAACGTTGTACCTTTGCAAACGAGTCAGGGGATAGAGAAAGATTCTGTACCATGCCCATTGGTAGAGCCAGCCGAAACAGGCGCAAGAAAATCCCCCGGCTTTCATTTTAAGACGCTTCACTTTCCTGCAATGAATCCGCAACGCGGTGCCGGGGGACGTATACCCTAAGACCACGTTGCGGACGTATTATGTGTTGCAGTCAAGTGAAGCGGGGACAAAATTAGGAAAAAGTCATCAACAAACCAAATTTTGCTTAAATGAAAGTTAAAGAATTAATAAAAATTGGCAAAGAGATCATGAAAATGCTGCACGAACGCGGCATTAAGATGGAAGATTACCAGCATCTGCCGATGGTAGAGGAGTTTGATATCATGAAAAACATGGGTGAGAAAACCACCTACATAATCGCCCACCTTTCAGAAAAGTACGGGATATGCGAGCGGAAGATATATAAGATTATCGGGAAGATGATCATGGACTGCACGTTCTGAGCAGCATCTATCTGCCGGATTCCTTGAAGTTAATGGCTTGATTTCCTATCTTTGTCGCTGTCAATGCGCAATGACGTGAGACTGGAAATTAAATTATCAACCATTAACTTCTTAGATTATGACAGAAGACAAGATTATCAATTTGGGAACTCCCGACGGTGCACGCAGCAACGGCTGGAGTCCTGCCGACTTCGCTGCCGTAATGGGAAACAACCGTAACAACAACGGTGGTGGTATCTTCGGCGGTAACGGCATGTGGGACGGTGTGCTCGGTCTGTTCGGACTGGGTATCGTGGCCAATATGTTCGGCTATGGCAACGGCTTCGGTGGCTTCGGTGGCGGCGGTAACGACGCAGCCGCTACGGCCTATCTGGCTAACATGGCCAACAACAATCACGGCAACGACCTCCTGATGGAGCATATCACAGGCGTAGGCAACCGTGTAGTGGAACTGGCTCAGGCGTTCAACACGTCTACCGATGCCATTCAGGCCGGTCTTGCCAACATCAATCTGGCTATGGTGCAGCTCGCCTCACAGAACAACATGAGCGTGATGCAGCTCCAGATGGCGTTGCAGAAGGGACAGAGCGACATCGCCCTGCAGTTCTGCAGCTGCTGCAAGGATCAGGCCTTGGCGCTATGTCAGCAAACAAACGCTTTGCTCAACGCAGGCAGCGAGAACACCCAGCGTATCGTAGACTCGCAGAACGACGGTTTCCGCAGCATCCTCCAACAGATGTACAATGACAAGCTGGAGGCCAAGAACGAGAAGATCCAGGAGCTGACCGCACTTGCACTCGCCAAGGACGGTGAGCTGAGTCAGCTGCGTCAGAACCAGTATCTGGCCAGTCTCGTCGGACAGAGTCAGGCACAGACGGATGCAAAGCTCAGCGCCATCTATTCAGAGGTTGAGGCCATCAAGCGCTGCCAGCCGCCTACGATCACCCTGCCCAACAACCAGTATTCGGTTGTTCCCACGCTTGTGGCAACGGCAGCAGCCGACTTTGTGTCAAGCTACTGGGCAAACCGCCTCACGGCAGCTACGACACCGGCAGACGCAACCGCACCCGCGACCAGGTAGGCCGGCTTCCGGGAAATGGTGGCTGAGGCTCATACTTGGCCTCCTTTCCCTTATTGAGGAGAAAATCAAACAAGTAACAAACAAAACAGGAGATTATGTTTTCAAATTTAGCAAAAGGTGCCCATCTGACGATTCTCGACATGGGCGACCATGTGACAGTAGTTGACGGTATCGTGGAGAGTGTGAGCCAGCCGCGTCCTAAAGATGCACAGCCCAACCAGGTGATTGCCGCAATGGCTTTCGGCCAGCAGCAGGAGATGGTGGTGGATATCGTGGTGACGACACCTACAGGTCAGCGTACCTTCCGTAACGTACCGGCGACTGCAGCGGTTGACCGTGGAGGCAGCTCCATCATAACAGAGAGTCAGGAACTGATGGACGCGGAGGTGGCCAGCCTCGACAAGATGAGTGCAGAGCACATCGCCAAGACCCCCTGGCATGAGAGCGCCCGTGCGGACTACGACAAGATACGCAAGCAGCTCAATCAGAAGTATGCACACGAACAGGAACGCGACCAGACCATCGAGAACCTGAAGACCCAGTACGGTGAGCTGAAGGAGCAGAACTCGCAGATTCAGGAAACCCAGCAGAGGATTCTGAGCTTGCTGGAGAAGAGGGCATGATCTCCACTAAAACGCAAGAGACATGAACGACAATTTTATGATCATCAAGACCAAGAAGCTCTCACCCCGCGAGGTCAAGAAGAAGCTGCGCGACTTCATCGACGAGATATCCGACGACTGCGGACCGGAGATGGAGCAAATGGCCGACGAGCTGAAGGCGCACGGTGACGAGTTCATCGATGCCCTGTCAGGACAAGGCTACAATCGTGGCGGTAGCGGTTACAACCGTAACGGTGGTGGCTATATGCGCGACGGCGGTGGCTACAGCCAAGGTGGCAACGGTGGCGGCTACAATCGCGGTGGCCGTGCCTGGCATCGCAACGAGGGCAGCTGGGAGGAGCGTGAGGAGCTTCGCAAGAAGAACGAGCACAAGCTTCAGGAGCTGGACCGCCAGATGCAGGAACTGCGCCAGCAGATGATGCAGGACTAATCTGAACGGGAGCGGGGACAGACGCCTCGCTCCTTTGATTCCTTTAACAGAAATATGTACGAAAAAAGACGTTAAAATATGTACGAAGACGTAATGACAATGCTGGATCTTGTGCCGGAAGGTTACAAGGCGTATAAGCACAGACACGGATGCCACTTCAACCGCGAGCTTTGCAAGTTTGCCGTAAGCCGCATGAAGGGCTACGACGGTAAGCCCGTCAAGGCCATGAGCCGGCAGGAGGTGGAGCGGATGCTGGAAGAGTCGAAGATAACGATAGAGCACCTTTCAGGCTACGACCATGTCTTTGTGGCCAATATGGGAATGGCCGACTACCTCGGTGAGAGCGTGCCCGACATGGAGCATCTCGCCAAGTATGTAAAGAACGTGATCGACGATCCTGACGGCTACGAAGGGATAGCATTCTGCCGGTGGCTGGCAGACTGTGTGGCGATGAAGGTGGAAGTGCCCTGGGAGGAAGTGGTGTGATCTGGCAGACGATAGATATCGACGGCTACTGGATAGCGACGGTGGTATACGTGCCGCTCGACAGGGATATGCCCGGTGTGGCTGAGGCCCTGTCTATGCTCGGTTGCCCTGATGAGGATATCGATGCCACATGGCATAACATGACCGAGAAATGGAACAAGGGCTATACGTGGAGTAATCCGGCAAGGCGCAGGAGTATCACGCTGATAGGCAGGGCGACGAGCTGGGCAGAGTTCTTCGATACGGTGATGCATGAGACGAAGCATCTTGTGGATGAGATAACCGCAGCATACGACGTGATGAACTACGGAGAGCCACCGGCATACACGCAAGGCGAGATAGGCCGTCAGATGGCTCCGGCTATCCGGCGCATCATGTGCCCGTGCTGCGGTATGGAAAATCCACTACTTTGATTAATATCCCCATGTATTATCGGGATCGTCCGTATCTGGATCGTATTCGGCAGCTATGGTGTCACCTTCGATGGAACGTGCATCCATTTCCGCTTCGATAAGCCCTTCCAGTTCAATCAGCTGATACTCCGTAACACACTGGGAACAGACTCTTTTCAGATTTTCCATCTTTAACTCCGTAGGTTTTACCGGCCTTACTTCTTGCATGTTGTGATCTTTGAATACGGCTTTACAACCGTTCTTGGTGTGCAACACCCATGCCCTGTCAAAATAGACGTACAGGCCAATTCCTTCTTCTTCTGTCTTGGTCGGCTCTTTCGACTTTTGTTTGGTTTTCTTCTCGCTGCATGACAGAGCGATCACCAGCAGCATTATACACAATATATACTTTCTCATAACCTTAGAACATTTTTACACTTCCCAAGACTCTGAAGACGCGAAGTAGAAGATCCTTGCTGATGGTCTGCTCAGGGTAGTCCTTGTTGTCTGGAATAAGAGTGATAGTGTCGCCGTTGTCCTTGACGCGTTTGATGGTGCGAAGCTCGTTGGTGGTGACGATGGCGTATATCTCCCCACTGATGAGACATGACTGCGGATCGCGCACCTCCTTGATGGCAATCTTGTCGCCGTGATAGATAGTAGGGTACATGGAGTTGCCGGTAGCGTTACACCAGCAATCACACTTGTTATAGGGCGCAAAGTCTACCATGTATTCCGGTTTTGTGGTTTGGTCGTTGATAATCAAGTCGAAACCCATCACAAAGTCAACGTTATAATATGGTTTGCCTACGCGCGTGTCGTATGAGCGCCTGGCGGGGATGGTCTCGAGTACTTCATCCGGCAGGCGGAACTTCTGGCCCTCGCCGTCGACCAGCCAGCCTTTCCTCACGCGGTAGGTGTCGCAGATCTTATGCACGTCGGCCACCGACCAGACGGCCTTGCCTTCGAGCTTCTTCAGGAACAGCGACAGTTCGATGTCGGCCTCCAGAGCGAACGTCTTAGGAATGTGCTGGCTCTCGCGTATCAGTTCCATGATCCTCTCGGTCATCCTGACTTGCTCTTCCTGGATATCCTTGTCTACGAAGCTTTCGAGGACTTGCGGGGTGTTCTCTGACTTGAAGTTTGGCATGACGGTAAGCATAGGACCTTCTTCACGAAGAAGCCAATCCAGCGATATCTGTTTGAATGCGCCGGCAAAGCGCATCATGAAGTTGTCTGTAAGGACTGATTCCTTTCCATTTAGTGCGCTTGACACATTTGAACGCGATGCCTGCATTGCTTTAGCAACATCGTCTTGTGTCTTTATGACATTTTCGTATTTTAAGAACGAAAACGCCTTTTTGAAACGTTCTGTTTTATCCATAAGACATTATTTTAGTTAAATTATGTTATATAATAAGACTAATTGTTTTGTATTCAAGACAAAATGTCTATATTTGCAGCGTGAATTTATTCCGAAAGTGTTCCGAAAGTGTTCCGATTGCGCTACAGACTGCAAATATACGAAGAATTTTCGATATAACAAAGTAAACATCAATAAAAATATGGTTATGAAATCAAGAAGGGTAATTCAGCTCCCCCGGGGCAAGGCAGAAATGATGATGAAGTCATTGGGCATTGGCCGTACCACCCTCTATGCAGCCCTTAACGGCACGTCGCAGTCCGACGACGCCAAGCGCACACGCCATCTTGCGATCACCAAATACGGCGGAGTGGAATACTCCAAGCCGATAGTATAAGACATTTTATTTATTCATTCATTCAATAATTCATTCAATCATGGCAAAGAAAGACTTAAACGACTACATCAAGAAGAGCCACATAACGGCTCTCGAGAAGTTCAAGGCAGAGCTTGAACAGTATAAGGAGACTTGCGATCCTGACGGCTGGCTCTATGAGGATGCCAACACGACATTCACTCTTGACAATATCCGGCTGGAGGATGGCTATCTGAAATACGACTACGACGGCAAGCCCGAGCAGGATATGATCGTGTGCCTGGACGAAGAGACAGACCAGTACTTTGAGGAGTCGCTTGACGGCATCATGGATACCGTTAAGTTCTGGCGCAAGTGTCTGAACCGTGCTAGGAAGTTCTGGTCGATGGATCCCGACCACCTTGACGCCATCCAGAACGGCGAGGCAGAGTTTCACGATGATGAAGATGAGGATTGATTATGTCTACACAGCTTTCATTCCTAAAGGATCTGTTCCCGTGTGCCAGTGCAGTCTGCAAGAGCTGCAGCGATGCCGCCTATAGGGTGACAACGAAATATTTTCCTCATGGTAAGCAGTATCCGTGTGCATGGGTTCATGTGGAGATTCTTTGTCAGGACTGCACAGACCGGCTCAGGAAACGAATGAAGAGCAATCCTTTTATAGAAGAGTATAACGATATTAAGATAGAGGCATTATGATGTACAGAGTAATAATCCTGAAAGATGACAGTACGCAGAAGAGCGGTACCGTTGAAGAACCAAACTTTCATGAGCTGATGAAAGGTCTGGACGACGATATGGTCTCATTTATAGTTTCAAAAGCAAAATAGCACTATGGATCTGAACTCACTGATGCACTCACAGAATGCCGCCAACACGCTGCTGGTGGTAAGCGCGAAGGACCTGATGGACTGCTTCGAGTCGTGGATGAAGTTCTGCGTACAGACCATCAAGGAGCGCGACGAGCCGACGTACTACACGCGCGAGGAGCTGCGCCAGGTGCTGCATGTGAGCGATCCCACTCTCAACAACTACCGTAAGAAGGGCCTCATTCCTGAGCCTGTGACCATCGAGGGCCGTGTGCTCTACGACAAGGCCGAGGTGAGGAAGGCCATAGAGAAGAACAGAAGGAAACTTAAGAAGCACTTAGAGTTATGAAGTACTGGAAGGAGATATTGGCAGGCCTAATCGGCATCTTCGCCTTTGTGGCGGTGCTTGGTGTGATGGGCGACCTTGACTACTGCGAGCAGGTGATACTGCGTATGAGCTACGACGACTACGAGTATGTAAAGGACACTCTCACCAAGACGTTCGGCGGCAGGAGTCCATCGGAGCGCGAGATAGCCCACTGGTGGGAGGAGCATCACAACGAGATCCCATGACACCCTATTTATAGTTGATTAATTGTTAGAGTTTAAAAATTCAAATTCATTATGTTTATGGAAGCAATTATGTCATGTTTCAGGTGCAGCGGCACCGTCCAAAAGGTATTAGTTACTAAGGTATTAAGATTATCCGGCTTTTAGTTCGTGAGAATAGAAGGCCAGGGGATTTAGCTCAATGGTAGAGCAGCACTGATGGAGCTTTGAAACGGCCGGAAGCGTTTTAACTCATGAGGCCCGTCGGTGCAGATGCAGGTTCGAATCCTGCAATCTCCACTAAAAAGAATTGAAATCATGCCAAGGATAGAGCGAACCTGTTACGAGATGGAGCTGAAGCGTAAGAGTCTGTACGCAGAACTCTATATGACAGCCGCAACGATGGATATCCACTCACTGGAGAGGATATGCCGGAGGATTCACGGGATAGAGATTAAAATGCATTCATTCAGAGGAGGTATATATGACAACAAAGACTAACAAGAAAGTATGCGCGAAGGCTGAGGCCGTGTGCTGCATGGACTGTTTCTGGGCGAACCTGATACAGTACGGCGACCATGATCCGGTGCTGGCACAGTGCCGTCAGAAGCCGCAGATGTTCAACGAGCGTTTCCCCTATGAGGTAGAGGTAGCAAGAGCCAAGAGGATATGCGCCTTGCACAAGTTCCAGGACCGCAGTGAGAAAAGCATCCAGAAGAGGTTGAAGGTAAGGCATGGGGATAAGGCGGCATGAGCAGGTTCTGGAAGATGCACGACGACTTCGTGGAGTGGGAATGGTGGAACGTGTACCCGCATCATCCGCTCTTCGAATGGCTGCTTACCAAGGCGAAGGTTCAGGACTGTCGCGTGAGGGGCATCGTGGTGCGTCGGGGATCGCTTGTCACAACCTACGACGAGATGCAGCGGGCCGTGTCGAACGAGTGCCACAAGTGCAGCAGGGGAACTCTGTCAAGGGCTTTGAAGGATCTGCAAGCCTCGGGAGATTTAACCCTAATTGCGGACTACCAAAAAACGATTGTAACTATCTGTCACTATGAGAGTTTCAACGGCACGGGTGAAGGACTTTGGACTGCAAACGGACTGCAAACGGACTGCAAACGGACTGCTCCACCTATTATTAATAAGAATAAAGAATATAAAGATATATATAGCGCAGATGAAGGTTTGGATTTTGATGATGATGGGATTGTCACTGAGAACGACTGCCGCATGTGGATGCGGAGATACAACGAGATTGCCAGGAAGTACGACGTTGCAGACAAGGACCTGGCACAGCAGCTCACCGACACCCGCAAGCGGATCATCGGCCAGTGCGTCCGGCTCAGGGGACGCGGCACGGTGGATGCCATGTTTGCAAGGCTTGCAGACTCCTACTATTACTTCCAGCAGGGGAGCAAGGGTTTCAGGGGTGATTTCACCAAGCTATGGTCGCCCAAGGTGTTCGACATGGTTCTCGAAGGAAGCTTTGTGCCCAGACAGCAGAAGAAGGAAGAGAAGCCTCAGCAGCAAAAAGCAAAAGAGACCGTCGAGGCCTACGAGTTCGAAGCCCGTCCGCGTCAGGAGAGGAAGGCACAGCTCGAAGGAATGGTTGGCATTGTCGAGAAAACTCCCGATAGCTGGTGCCGCAAAGTACTTGTCCAGGCATACGAATCAGGAGAGCTGCAACAGTTAGGAATAGATTGGAAACCGAATATACAACAGAGCGTATGAATCACGAAGAGAGTAAGCTGCAGCAGCAGTGCGTGGCATGGTTCCGGGCACAGTACCCGCACTATGCGATGCTGTTGACCCATCCTGCCAACGAGGGTAACGGCAACAGGGTAAGCGGTGCCATCCACAAGGCAGAGGGCACGGTGGCCGGAGTGCCAGACCTGTTGCTGTTCTTGCCAGCCATTGAGGAAAGACTTTATCCAGTCAAGGATATCGCAGGCAATGATGTATCAAGAACTAAGATGTTGATACACATTCACGGTCTTGGTATTGAGTTTAAAACGAAATCAGGAAGTCAATCGCAGTCGCAGAAAGATTTTCAAAAATACTTTGAGGCTGCTGGATATAGGTACGAAGTAGTCAGGAACCTTGATCGGTTTCAAAATCTCATAAAAGAATATGTCTACCACGTCCCATCAGACAGATTGGACTTCGTGTTAGCTACGCACAGGAAAGTTCAGGCTGCTGCTGAGGCCAAGGAGCGCGAGAAGTTTTACAAGGTAATCGGAAAGAAGCTATGACACTGTACTGCATCACAGCCCGTAACCGTCTGACCGGCGAGCGCGAGATCATAACGAATCCTATGCCGAAGAAGCAGGCCGAGGACATGCGCCTGAAGTTCGCCTGTAAGATCGGCGGCAAGAAACCCTACACGCACTCGAAGGTGGAGCCGTATATACCCCAGCACGATTTGTTCAACGATAAAGAATAATAGATTATGCCGTTTGTAGTAAACTTCCAGATATACGAGCCGGGGAAGACGGCCGCTTGCTACCAGACGTCTGACCGCACGCTGGCCTACGTGGAATGGAACGAGCGAAAGCGCAGGGGCGACATGGTGAGGATGGTGCCCGACGTGACCTACATCGCAGGCAGCAGCCAGGACGAATACGTGTGGCTGGTCTACCGCGTGCTGAAGGCCATCCGCAAGTACTACGACGAGCGCAGTCAGGTGCCGAAGTCGCAGAGCGACGAGAACCTGCGGGCATCGCTGGCACTGGAGCGCGCACTCGACAACAAGAACGCCAAGACGCGCCTCTGGCTCCAGCAGCACCCCAACTCGACGCCCGACAACCCCACGGCCTTTGCCTTCTTCCAGGTGGTTGAGGCCTGGCGCAACCGCTGGCATGAGTACTTCATCTACAAGAAGCGCCCTGACAAGGATCCCAAGTGGGAGGCGAAGCTCCGCGACGACTGCCTGGCAATGGAAACAGAAATCAAGAAATACGTTAGAAAAGTGATTGGATTATGAACAAGAGAACAAAGGAGATAAAGATGACTGGTGCAAGGCGTCAGGAGCATCTGGAAGGAGAACTGATAATGAAGTGCTGCGATTTGGTACACACTGCCATAAGGATGGCATCGCACATTCTCGAAGCGGCACATCTGGAGTTCGAGGCACTGATGACTGTGATGATACTAGTGAATGCCGATTTCCTCGCTAAGGTTGTCCGCCTCTATAAGAAAGACTCAGATAAGCAGATTATCGACACATTCCTGGACGAAGTACGTCTGAAAACCGACGAGATGATCAAGGAGGACTCTAAGGACAAGAACGCCAACTGATGGAGATAGATACGATATATTACAAGGCCAAGGACGGCAGGCTCTTCACGGATCCTCTGAAGTGCGAGGCGTATGAGAAGACGCTCGGCATACTGCCAGGCAGCGTGGCGGATCTCATAAGCCAGATGGAGAAGTTGATAAAGCCCGAGTCGTACATATTCGGCATCGTGTTTGTTAGGATGCCTGACGGACAGAAACGTTTCTACGTCAGATGTACATGCTGCGTGGACGATCAGCTGGAGTCGTTTGTCAATGTGAAGGATCTGACGTGGGAGCAGCGGTACCTGTATGAGACCGCAGGCGACTTCATGGAAACGCTCAGGAGGATCGACAAGGATGCACCTTGCCAGTACATGATCGTCTATTCCAGTAACATCGACTTCAACAATGGTCCGGGCATCATTGCCAACCTCAACAAGACCATCTGGGAAGACATAAAAGATTATTAACCCAATAAAAACAGATTGATTATGATTGAAAAAGAAGAGATTTTTGAAAAGGTGAAGAAGATCATCGAGGATCACGTAGACCTTGCGATGAACTATGACATTCAGGGTTCTACCAAGCTGAAGGAAGAGCTTGGCTGTGACTCGATTGACGGTGTGGAGATATCGATGGAGATTGACAAGACATTCCGGATCAACACCACCGACTCCTACATCGAGGTCATCAACAACGGCACGGTAGACGATATCGTGGATCTGGTAGAGAAGAAATTAACCCATTAAGGCAACAATTATGGATAAAGTATTATTTCAGGAGTATTCCGAGGAGCAGAGACTCCAGATGCTCAACGACAACTGTAACAAACGGCTGGAGGATCACGGCTACGAGAAGCCGCTCTCCAAGGACCAGGTGAAGCAACTGAAAGACAAGATCACCTCTTGTGTCAGGGAGCTTCGGAAGGTGGAGGCCGAGAAGAAGGAAGTAACAAAAGGCTACAACGACCAGATCGGAAAGTTGAAGTCTACCATTGAGACAGCTTCGGAGGAAGAAGAGAAGCGCACGACGTTCACCTGTGAGACGTGCTTTGAATTCCTCTTCCGTGAGGAGCGAAAGATCGGCGTGTACAACAAGGACGGTGTTCTTATCGAAGAGCGCCCGGCAACGCTGAAGGAACTGCGCGACTCCGAAGACATGTTCAAGCAGGTCCCACCGACAAGAAAGACAGGTACTAACAATTAAATACATTTGGATTATGGAAAAAGAATTAAGAGAGCAGATTTTCAAGGAGGTCGCAGGAATGACTTTCCTTAATGGCGGTATGGTTATTCGTGAGGGTAAGGCTCCAGAAGTCTATGATCCTCAAAGTCTCAGGATAATTGGTGTTATCGATACACCGCTGAAGTGGCTGGAGAAGCGTAAGGACATTATCTACCAGAAACAATGCAACATTTGCTTCAATCGCGACGAGATGGGTATCAGGCTTACCATAAACGAACATGATCACTTTAGCGATGATATCTATGGCAAGCTGATCATCTCTCCTGAGTTCAAGAAGTTCGGCATCAACGAGGGCAAATATGTCACAGGACTTGAACTGTCTGACCTTATCCGCATGAACCGCACATATTTTGAGGATAAGACAAAGGCGATGGAGCTTGTAACCATCATGCGTAACTTCAAGGCTACCGTTACCAAGGAGATAGAGACCAACGACGACAAGAAGGGCAACCGTCTGGCGTATGTCCGTCAGGTAGTGGAAGGAAACCAGCCGCCGTCATTCGAGCTTAACATCCCCATCTTCAAAGGACAGCCCAAGAAGACGTTTACCGTTGAGATAGACATCGATCCTGACACGTTGACGGGTACGCTCGTTTCTCCTGATGCTCAGGATATGATGGTTGAGGCGCGCGATGAACTCATGGACAAGGTCCTTGAAGAGATTGCAGAGCTTTGCCCTGACATCCCCATCATCGAATTATAGTAATAACCCATTAAAAACATGTAACGCCTACGGCTCAGATGCCATCCGAAAGCTGGTTGAGGCCTACGGCATAGTATTAACAAAATAAAAACAAAGTAACATTATGAAAGAAAAAGAACTTGTAATGCAGCAGTTTACAGGCACGAAGACCGTAAAGGCTTGCAGGATGAGCCGTAAATCGGCAGAGGAAATCATTGGGCGCAAGGTACGTCCTGACAGTGATGAAATTGAAGACGAATGCGGTTACCTCGTTCAGTATCCGGACGGATATCAAAGCTGGAGTCCGATGAAGGTATTCGAAGATGCTTACCGTATTTCAGAGAGTCACATTGACCGTATGATTATTGAGAAGGAGGAGGTAGAAGATCGTTATTTGAAAGGACGAAAATTTACTTTCACAAAGAAATTTGCAGCTCTCAACGAAAAGCAACGTGATCTTTTAAGAATACAACTTGACAAAATGGAGTCCTATCTCTATACTCTTTGCAAGCGCATTGACATAGAAGAGGATTTATTGATAGATTCCATAGGCAATTGTTGTGAAAGTGTACGTCCAAGTTTAGATCCAGTAGGTGCGGACGGCAAACCTGCAGAACCTCTAAGAAGTAAACACGATTAATAACCATGAGGGCGGCAGGATATAATAACATTAATTCTGTTTTTACGGTTTCGCTCCTGTCGCCCTCGATTAAAGAATTAAGATTATGAAACAAGTTGGTTTTGATTTAGCAGACGGACGTAGCGGAAAAGTGGATATCCCTGGCAACTGCCAGCATCCGGTGATTTACCCGCGTCCCATGTGCAACGCAGTCCATCCGTCTCACCCTGACTGCGACGCCCGCTGGTGTGTGTTCAACAAGGAATTCTGTCAGGCAAAGCAGAGGGAGGAAGCATGAGCGTCTATGTCCGTTGGTACAGTTCCATCCTTCAGGGCGAGGTGGTGGAGAACAGTGAGAAGGGAATCCTTTCGGGCATGGTGGCCGTGAGGATCCAGGTGCAGGGCACGAAGGCTACGGCCCTGTATACACCGGCTCACGTCTACACCTCGCCCGACCAGATTTCGGGAAATCTCCCTCAAATTTCCGCTAATTCCTCAAAAATCGAGCAGAAACCGCGTGAAATTTCCCGAAACGAGAGTTTTGAGCACTGCCAGGAGAGTATAAACGAAGCACTCATGAAGGCTGATCCGCTGGACTTCATCAAGGTGGAGGTGCCGGACGCTGCCATGAGCGTGTTGCGGTTCAAGCAGGAGAACTGGGACCACCAGCGCAACCACCTCCGCATCGACGCCCTCGACAAGTTCTATCAGCTCTGGCGCGACAGTATGGCTTTGCGTCTTGGCACAAGCAGGCCTCAGCCGACAATGAAGATGGAATCTCCGTCTATGCCCGATGAGGCCTTAGTCACTCTGCCGTCACATAAGCCTCAGCCCATCGTCAGCGACAACCGCATGGCCGAGCTGAAATCACAGCTAAAGAAATCACTAAAGCCGGTAACGGCAAAACAATTATCATTATTCGATTAGCGTATGACACGAGAATTTATCAATGCACATTGCATCAACTGCGACTATTGTATCTATACCGATGGCGAGCCGTGGGGATGCGGAGAGATTGACGATGGAGGCTGCTGTAGCGAGGACTTGCGAACAGTGAGCCATTGCCGCCTCGGACATGAACCGATTGAGCACAAGCCGAGATTCGCGGCTGGTGACCGCTTGGTTGGAATACCCAATCCGATATGCATCCTTTCTTTGATGACGGGAATCAACGGCTACTATATGACACGGATGGAGGGAGGTCACGGCAAGTTCAACGAAAAGCATTACCCTGAAAAGAAGATGGGGCTTGAAGAGGTGGATTACAGCTATGAGCCAGTAGAAGAGGGTACGCCCGTGCCGCTGACATACAAAGAAGGCCGTTTGGCTCGCATCATGTGGCCTGGATTTCCTGTTAGCGACGGCATGACTGTCAGCGGCTATGAGCTGCTGAAAAAGAAAGAAGAGGAGTTAAAGAATTTATTTGGAATACATGAGGAGGAAGAATTATGATTGTATGTTTCTGTATTGGCCTGGTTACAGGCTTTGTGTTAGGTGTGGTGGGTTTAGCGGTTCTTAGTATGAACAAGATGAAGGAGGAATGAATATGAAAGAGATTTTTATTCATGAATGGAAGATACAGGACTATTCCGGGCGCAGGGATCGGTCAATGAAATCTGAGGATACTATCAACGGCGAGCATATCTATGCCTGTCTGCATCTCACGTCATGGTTCAGGCTTGGAAAATACCTTATCAAACACGACAAGGCAAACTATTTGCTCGGGCTGACTAAGCACATGAGTCGAGATGAGTTCCGTTATAGTGTGAAGTTCTGGGACTGGAACAAAGAAACCAGAACGGGCAAGATGGTTAGCTGTGTCGATGAGATTGTCCGCGTGGTCAACGAGCATTTCAATGATAACGATTATCTGTTGACGCTGATGCTCTTGCAGGACGAGTTGCAGGGTTATGAAAAGTGTGTCCATATCAGTGCCTTCTATTGTCTGCCATTCGATTACGTTTCGTTCATCAAGGACAAGGATGCTTACCAGAAGCGGCTGGAGGATTATGTTAAGGAAGTACGTGAAAAAGAAAAGAAAAATTGTGTATGACTCCGAAATTAAGTATCAGCCTTTGTGCGATAAGGAACGAGCCGACTTATCAGGTGACGATAGAGGACATAGACAAGCATGTGAACTTCCACAGCTTTAATTGTCTGTTTTACAGGGAAGGTGACAACCTTGAAGAAGTCCTGTCCGAAGTCAAAAAGACAAGATATGGCAAGGATGTGTTGCGGCAGTTAGCCGAGTGTATTGATAAAGTGCTAAAAGAATAAGGATTATGAAGAAAGAAGATTATTATGGCAAGTACATCTTGCGTGAGGGTGATCTCAGACCAGAAGAAATCTGCAAGCAATCATGCGAGCATTATGGATGGACAATGGAAGTCTTGGCATATTTTGAATCATTAGGTTTAGTCTTTGACAACAGAGAGGAAGCTCTGATGCACTGGAAATGTATAAAAGGATCCATGAAGAAATCTGTAGATCCAAGAGAGTTTGACAATTTGGTCCCTGTGTGGAAACGCGGTTTTGAGGCGTGTTCAGAATATGGAGATGATCATCCAAATGAGATTTGGTTACTTGATCAGGACAGAGGAATCTTAATTCACATTCCAAAGGGAAGCTACACAGCAAGATTCTTGACTTTAAAAGAATTGAAAAAACTACCAAAAGAAAAAGGATTATGAGAAAACCCAAGATTTATATTTCAGGCCCTATCAGCGGGACGGATATTGAAGAAACCAGGAAGAAGTTCAAGGCCGTGCAAGTCATGCTCGAAGCGCAAGATTGGAAGGTATTTAATCCGATGGAGAACGGACTGCCAGCCGATGCAACAACCAACGAGCACATGCACCGTGATCTGGCAGAGCTTACCAAGGAAGGCCGTAACAGGTACGACGCCATCTACATGATGCGCCGGTGGACGCACTCCAAGGGCTGCAAAGTAGAGTTCGACGTGGCTACGGCTATCGGGTTAAGTATATTCTTTGAAGAAACAGGTAAGTTTGTTAAATTCGAATAGATATGGAAGGAAAATTTTTGTTTGTAGAAGAGGATCTTTTAAGAAAGATCATTGGCGAGGAAGTTACAAATGCACTAACTCAGTTGCTGGAAAGCGTGAAACAGAAACCAAAACGTATTTATACACGCTTTGATGTGATGGATATGTTTGGTATTTCGGCGCCAACCGTTGACAAAATGCTATTGCATGGCGATCTGCATGCCTTCAAGTTTGGAGGTAAGGTGTTTTTTGACGCAGACGAGCTTGATAAGGACATCGAAAAATTCCGTTACCACAAATTTAAACATAAAGAATGAATAGATGGTACTATACTTTGTGTGCAGCTTCATCAACGTCTTTATCCATGTGATTAAAACGCTGCTTATCGTAAATAGCGGCAAACTGGTTTCATCATTATGCAACTGCTTCTGCTATACCTTTTCTGCTGTAGTGGTGAAGTTCATAGCAGAAAGCGACATGACTACAGCAATTATCGTTTCCGCATCGACCAACTTTCTCGGTTGCTATTGCGGTAAATGGGTATATGAAAGAATAGAAAAGTGAGAGAATATGAAGAAGTGCGATTATGCCGGCATGGTCTCTATCGAAAGAGATAAGAAGTCGAACGATTTGATAATAACCAAGACAGAAAGCGATATGTCTCACCGAGAGTTTTGTCTTTCAGATCTTCAGTTTCGAGAGCTTGTGGTGATGTACGGGGAAATGGTAGGAATAATACAATAAAGGTAGAACTTTAGTGCTCCACCTTTATATATCTGCTATACTTAATCTCCGCATTCGGATTGAAGTTGACATGTGTGACCTTGTAGCCCTTTGTTCCCCAGCGCCACCAGAGGAACTTGTGCTTATATTCCCGGTCAACAAGCGTAACGATAGAGTCGAACGTCTTATAGGACAGATCCCTCGGCCTTACCAGGTACTCAAACTCACACCACCGGTCTTTGTACCTCAGCACAGAGTCAGAATCCGCTGATGCCTGCAGCGTTACCTTCCCCTGATTAGCCAGCAGCACCCGCATCTCACTCTCAATCTGACTGTACTTCAGGTTGAGGTCTTTCAACAGCTCGCGGTCTGCCTCCATCTTCTTGTAGTCCGTCTTGTCGATCACCACCACCGGCTGACTGGCTACGGGGATGGTGTCCCGGATGGTATCATGCAGCAGTTCGATGGTGGAATGGGCGATGGTCTGCTGTAGCTGGCTCACCTTCTGGCGCAGCTCACTGTTAGCCGTTTCCATCTTGTGATACTCGCCGATCATTACGCTGATGGCAATCATGCCGCCAACCAGCAAGGCAATCTGTTTCTTTTTCATATATATTAATAATGTATAGTAATTGTCACTTCCTCCTTGCGCTTGCAGGCTGCTTCGATGAGGCCGTTGACCTTGTTCGTCCAATAGCGCGAATTTGTCACGGTGCCCACCTCCGTGTTGCGTCCGCACAGTATGCAGCCCTCGGTGTCATTCGCCTTGTTGCCCGAATGGATCCTGATGCCCTCGAATCCAGGCACGCCGTTCAGCAGCGGCAGCATCTTCTTGAATCTCGGCGAGTACGTCCATGTAATCTGGTATCGCCCGATGGGGATGGCCGTCTCACCCTTCACCTTCAGTTCGCTGACTTTCCAGAGGCTCATTCCGGCAACAAGCCCTCTGTCCTGATCCTCCAGCGTCTCACAGATACGCTGGCCGTCGATGGAGAGAATACCGATGGTATATCCCTTCTTCCGCCATTTCCTATACAGTTCGATCTTCATTTCCCTGAACACTTTAGTTGTCGTCTTTGTCTAAAACCGTATGGTGGTTGTCACCTTTCATCAATATATCCTTCAGAGGTACGTCCAGATGCCTTTCGGCCTTATTGATCATGATGCGCTGTAAGGCCCTGGCAAACGGCTGTTCATTCTCCGACGACCAATTCTCCAGACAGCTCCACAGTTCATAGAAAAGGAAAGCACCCATCGCAAAGCGCACGGCCAGCTGATCGTCGCTCATCCTTACCTTATGGTCAACGTAGGCCGCAAGAATCAGCACCACGAACATCACTCCGAGGGTGATCATCACGCGCCATTTGTATTCGCTCTTGAATTTCCCGTCGCATCTGTCAGGATGCTTCTTGTGGACTCTCCGGCTGAGCATGAATGCCGAGAACACGTCGAGGGCGATGGCCAGCAGACACGGAATGAAGTAGTCAAGACTTGTCTCAAAAGCCAGGACGAACCCTGCTATCATGCTTGTAGCATACTGCAAAAGCTTCAATTTCAGTTCTTCCATAATCCTAAGTATTTAATGTTGCTGCAAAGTTACTTCGATTTGCACCCATGTTTTTCACAGAATTTCCGTTTTGCACTTCCGCTGAGGCCGCAATACGCTCGATTTATGTTTTATTAACTTTTCGTCTCGAAAATTACCCTTACCTTTGCAGCCGAATACTATTATTGTTATAAATTTGATTGATGAAAGAATGAATTGAATGAATTAAGACTGTTGCTTTCTTTATCCGTGAGGAATGTAAGGAGCTGATAATACTTTTTTTGATAATATTTAAAGTTACTTGGAGCTGAGGCGTCAGCTCTTTTTTTTATTTGTCCGTCAAATGTCCGTCAAATTTTAAAATTCAACGAAAAGAAAAATCGGGAACCCCTTTATTTACTGGGATTCCCGATTACTACTGCGAGGTGCCTGGCGCACCTTTTTGCATTATATCAACTTTATTTGATTTATAAATCCGCAGATTTCGTAATATATTGAAAATCAGTTTGTTTTTATTTGTTTAGCAAATCCGTGTTGTTAAATTTGTTTAAGTCCATTAAAATTTCTGTCCGTCAAATGTCCGTCAAATTAAAATTTTGACTACCTTTGTGGCGTAATTCATTCATTCATATTATTATGGTTAGTATCATCGGACGAAAAACGACTAATGACGATATATGCAGCCTCAATGTGTATATCAAGAACAGGCAGGCTGGCCTGAATACCTATATTGCCCTGAAGATTAAGATCCCGGTAAAGGAGTGGAATGCAGACATGCAGCTCCCGAAGAAGTACGCAGACGAAAGATCCGTAAAGGAACTTGGAGGTATGTCGTATGCAGAGCTGGCAAAGAAGCTACAGGCCATCCGCAGGGAACTGTCGGCAATGGAGGACTGCCAGACGTTGAACGTGTTCGAGGCAAAAGACACCATCAGACGCATTATGAACGAAGAGTATGTTCATAATATAGAGGAATCGCAGGCGCGCGAGGAAGAGGCGAAGCGGGTCACGCTGATGGAGTGGATAGAGAGCTATATCAGCGAGTGCGAGAGCGGGGAGCGGCTGAAACAGAAGAGCGCGAGGACGATCACAGCAGGAACCATCAAGACCTACAAAGGGACGCTGGCACAGCTGCAGGCCTACGCAAAGAAGCGTCATAAGGTGGTGGACTTCGACGACATCACGATGGACTTCTATGACGACTGGCGCAAGTTTTTCCTCGAAAAGAAGGATGCGAAGGGTAATCCGCGTCCGTATTCGCCCAACACCATCGGCAAGCACATTAAGAACCTGAAGATCTTCCTCTACGCTGCAAAGGACATGAAGCTTACCACCCGCGACGACTTCGAGAGCGCGCGTTTCTCTGCCGACTCAAAGGACGTGGAGAACGTCTACCTTACCGAAGAGCGCGTGCAGCAGATGTATGAGACCGACTTCGAGGATGCCAGGACCATAGATAGACTGATGAAGCAGGCTCCCAATGGCGAAGAGCGCGACGCCATGAAGGATCAGCTGACGAGGCGAACACCGAAGCTGCTGAATGAGGCAAAGGATATCTTCACCGTAGGATGCCTGACAGGGCAGCGTATCAGCGACTATAAGCGTATCAACGAACAGATGTTCCGGACTCTCAGCGACGGCAAGGAATACATCTATCTCCAGCAGACCAAGACGCAGAAGTGGATATACATTCCCTTGGATATCCGCGTGCGGGTGATACTCCAGAAGTACGGTGGCAGGCTTCCGCACATCTACGATCAGGATCTGAACGAGCGCATCAAGGTGATAGGCCGTCTGCTTGGCTGGCGAGAGAACGGCGGCATCATGGAGCTGCACGGCATGATGGAAGTGCCGACGACAAAGAAGTTCTACGAGCTGATAAAGACGCACACCGCCCGCAGAACCTTCGCCACCAATGCGTATAAGCATAAGATATCGCTATCGTCCATCATGATCATCACCGGCCACAGTACCGAGGCCATGCTCCGCAAATACCTGAAGCTCGACAATGTGGAAAAGGCTATGATGGCAGCGGCAGAGTTCGAGAAAGCAAAGGAAGTACAACTAAAGGTGGCTGAATAGGCCGTACCTGAAAGTACCTGATAATACCTGAATAAATATGCATGCTGAATAACTTCTGACAATGTAATAAGTTATCCAGTAAGTAATTCATTCAGGTCCTTAAAGAATTGGAAAGAAATGGAAATCAGGCCCGTTATCACAACGAGCCTGTTTTTATTCATTCCTAACGATTGTGTCTTGTGTGTTTAACTAAAAACTCGAACTATAAAATATAAAAAAACCTTTTGACGCTGCAAAGATAGTCGTTTTCCTTAAATCTTTTAACTATCCTGCAATAAAATATGCCTTTAAATTCCCCGTTTCGAAATTCTGTGAAAAATGCAAGCCCTTTTCGTAGTAACTTTGGAGCCAGATTTATAAATTGCGCAATTATGAAACTGAATCTATTTACTCAGCCGTTGGGCATCATTGACATGTCCGGCGGCTATGCACCGAGAAAGAAAGAGGCTATTCCCCTGGCCGTACCGCTGATCATGGGTGCAGGATCCGTACTGTCATCGATATGGGGAGGATCTAAGTCCGCACAGGCAGCAAGGGAGGCACAGGCCAAGCTCGACGCCGAGAAGGCCGCACTCAATGCCGAGCGTATGCGTGCAAAGTACCAGACGTGGCTTGACACGGCCAGCGGACAGAACACCATGCGTATGCTCCGCGAGGAAAGCGACAAATATCTGCAAGGTGTCAGAGGTGCAGCAGCCGTCGGCGGTGCCACCGATGCCGCCGTAGCACAGCAGAAGGAACTCAACAACCAGAAGCAGGCTGAGGTGATCGCACAGGCAAACGCTGCCCATGAGGATAAGAAGGATGCCGTCGATGCCGGCTACCGTCAGCAGATATCAGGCCTCACACAGCAGCAGATAGGACTCGACAGAGAGAGAGCCGGTGCCATCGCACAGGCAGCGTCAGGCGTGAGCAACGGTCTCGCACAGGGAGCTGTCGCCACATTCGGCGGCACGAAGCTCGGACAGGAGATGATGGGAGCCGGTTCGCCTGGCGGTGGAGCTTCGACACCTCCACAGCCAGATGCCATGCCTGCAAAGCCCGGGCAATTGCAGCAGATGGGCAGCACTCAGAAAGTCGAAATCCCAGCTATCGGAAACCAGATGTTCGCGCACAACTTCGGAAAGCTCAGATCAAGCGACACCTATCTTGATTGGTTAATGAAAACAACTGCGGGTTTGAAATTGCCAGGATTAAATTGACAAGACTATGGGTTATTTCACAGATTATGTCTTAAAGACACGTCAGGAGCAGCAGCCTGTGGTTCAGCCTCAGCAGCCAAACGGATATACCTATACCGGTCCGCAGCGTAATCCTAATGACATAATGGTAGCTCAGGGTGTCAGGGAGAATACATACTATTCCCAGCAGCCTCAGCTTCCACAGGTCGACACCGAGAACGCCATCAACTCCATTGCCGAAATGCTCGGCCCCACACCGGCAGAGCGTGAGGCGCGCGAGCGAAGGGCATTGGAGAGCAGGGCGAAGATGTCAGCGTGGGCGGGACTCTTCGACGGCCTGCGTCAGTTCGGCAACCTCTATTCCGTCTACAAGGGCGCTACGCCTCAGCAGCTCTCCAGCCCGTATCAGGCCATCGACAACGAGATCAACCAGCAGCGCGCCATTGCCGACGCCAACGACAACTACCGCCGACAGTACGCCACGGCCCTCTATAACTTCCGCAGGCAGATGAATGACGATGCCAGACGCAATCTTCTCACACAGGCACAGGCTAATTATTACGACACCCGTGACGAGGTTGCACGTATGAAGGCCGAGAATGACCGGCAAAAGTTTGAGCTGGATAAGCTGAAAGCCGTCAAGGTCATTAAACAAAAGGACGGAAGCCTTATGAAGTTCGATCCCGTATCTGGAAATGTAGAGCCACTGACAGAGGCTGATCCGTTGTACTTGGAATATGTACGTTCACAAATTAATAAGAATAATCGTACAAATACCGGTGGAGGACGTGGTAGCGGAGGTCGAAACAACGGTACATACGGATATAAGACCACAACCTATTACGATGATCAAGGCCGTAAAGTAACGGAAAGAGTGCCGACTACTGGTGGTGTTCCAGAGAGGCGTGTACAGGAACCCAAGAAGCCTGCAGCACAGCAAGGCAAAGGAACAAGCGGAAAATCAAAAGACAAATACGAGAACACAAGAGCGTTAGGATTATAATATGCCATACGATAAGATTGACCAGCTTTATGATGCGCTTTATGCTGATGGCGCAGTCAGTAAGGATCGAGAGTATTTTCGCGGAAAAATGCTTGCACCAGGCGAGCAGGGTTACAGGAACAGAAAGCAGCTCTATGATGCATTGAAAGCAGATGGAGCCGTAGAAAGCCCAACTTATGAGGATTTTGCTGCAAGGCTTGGACTCCATGCGGGTAAACCTGAACGTGTTCCAACCCCATCATATCAGCCGACGCAGGAAGAAATGGCAGGCTTTCAGCAGACCATCCGGAGTGCTGGCGGTGTAGCGCAGAACCCTACACAGAGTTATGAGCGTAAATCGCAACTGATGAAGAAGCGCCGAGGCCTTAATGTGCCAAAGCGTGTCAATCTTGGTGAGAGTAACAACCTTACTCCCACGGATCAGGGCTATATGACAGGCTCTGGTCTTGAATACGAGAACAAGGCCATTGCTGATATGGAGCAGCGCGAGCTTGACCAGCAGGCACAATCTGAAAGATGGGTACGCGAGCATCCGGAAGAGTCTATCGATGGAAGAATTGCCAACCTCGAACAGAAGCGTAACGAGGCTTATGCAGCAGCGGTAGAACGTGCAAGGCAGGCAAACGAACCACAGTCAGGTATTGCCAAGACTATCCACGATATGTTCACTCCAGACAGAGAAGGTATCGCAGTTCATGACAGGGCGATGGATCTTGCCCGTCAGGATAAGGACGTAATGGCTTTGGACGTTGCTTTGCGCGATTTGAAGGAAGCCAAGACTATGTTGCAGCGTAATCGTGAGCTTCATGCCAGCAGCGACTTCCTCGGTGGCGTGGGTGTTCCTTTCACCAAAGATTGGTTTAACAACTGGAAGAACTTCGGCTATGGTGTTTGGGACGCACTTAATGATGTTACTATCAACTTTGCAGGTACAAATGATTTGGAAAAGGCTCATACTTATCTCCGCATCAAGGATAAGATGGAGCGTGGTGAGGAATTGACAGATCAGGAAACGGACGTTGCTCTGGCTGGTATGACCTTAGCGCAAATACAACAGAGCACAGATCTCCCTCATGGCTATACGGCTGGTCAGACCACCTTGGAAATGGCGCCGTTTATGTTGCAGATGGCAGCTAATCCCGGAAGTGGCATCGGCAAAGCATTCGCACGCAAGGCAGTCCGAAAGTTTGGCCGTGATGGACTTGCAGCTATTACAGCCCGTGTTGCCGCAAGGGTAGCAGGCAATGTTGGTGAGGCCGCAATACTGTCAAATACCTGGCAGGCTCCAAAGACGATGGCTGATATCGCACAGAGACATGCGGGTGAATTTGGCTATGATGAAGATGGCAACATGATTCTTGGTCACTATGAGAAAGACGAAGACGGCAATGATGTTTTTGTAGAAGGAGGCAAAGATCTCGGACAGTCCATCTTTGAAGGTGAGGCTGCAAGTATCATTGAGAACTTCACGGAGCTTGGCTTCGGTGGTAATATCAACGGAATGCTGAGTAAGGCCGCAGGCTCAAAGCTCGGAAAGAAGATGGGGCTTGGATATATCAGCGACCTTGTGGGCAAAGTCGGTACTACGCCATTTGCGCGCAGCATGAAGAAATTCATGGAGCGCACACACTGGGACGGTATGATTGAGGAGCCGTTGGAGGAAGAGTATGGCATCATCCTTAACTCTCTTCTCACAGGCGACAATCAGATCAGCGACTTATGGGATAGCAAGCAGCAGGCCGACATCTTTGCCGGAACCATGTGGTTTGGTGGAATGATGGCAGCGATGAACACCGCAGCCTATCCGTTTGCCAAGCGTGCAATGCGCCGTAACCTGAATAATGCAGATGTTCAGGGCGAAATGGCTTTCCGCGATGAATGGCCGACAATGAAAGCCACCATCGACAATATGGATGATAAGGATATTGCCGGTTTTCTGTATGGCATCAAGGATGACAACAACTTCACGCCAGAGCAGAAAGCCGCCATGTTTGGTTACGCAGCACGATTGAAGCAGTACCAGGGTGCAAATACAGCTGATATGCTCATGAGAATGGAAGGTAATCTTTCCAATGAGGAATCAGCAATCAAGAGCGCATACGACAATGGTACCGACATCGAGACCCCGGACGAAATGAAGTCTGCCGTTGATGAGGCTGTGGCCGCAGGACAGAACCTGACACAGTATGGCCCTGAATTTACGGCTATGGTTGCCAATGGTTCTGTAGATCCAACCGCCACCCTCAACTACATGATGAACAATCGCGACACCTATTCTGATGAAGAAATTGCCGCAGCTGCCGACTATTACCAGAAGCATGCTCGCGCCCAGGGCGTGATGGACTCCGCGATGGACAGGATTGACCTTGAAGTGGAGAAAGCAAATGCCGAGGTGCGTGGGAATATGCATCAGCAGAGTGGCAGCGTTATTATGGCAAAGGGCGACGGCGATCTGGACTATTATGTAATAGGTGGTGATATCGTTACTGACGAAAACGGACTCACTTCGCTTGTCGGTACTGGCGGTGCAGTTATTGTAAAGGATCCGATTACCGGAGAGGTAAGCGTGAAATCGCCTAATGACGTAATGGTCTATTCCATGCAGAATGCTGATGATCTGATTCAGCAGAATGAAACAGTGCTTCGTCAGCAGCTGGAGCAGCAGGCCGATGAAGATATCACCTACGGAAGTCCGGCCAATGAGGTGTTTGATATGGAGGACCAGGTAACGCTTCAGGATGGCGAGGGTGGAACTATCGACGGCACCGTCGTTATGCTGCCGAATGCCGTTGACGGTGTTTTTGTGGTAGAGACCAGCGATGGCAAGGCGCTGCAAATGACGGCTGATGAGCTGAACCGTAGGATTATGACGCACAATGGTATGGAGGTGCAACGAGCTTCGCAGCCTGTAAATGTACCCGAAAACACAGAAACGGGTAATATTTCTCAAGAAAATGGTGAAAATTCTACGCAAAACGCACAAAATGCGGAAAATTATGCGCAAAATCAGCCTGAAAATATACAGAGCGAAACTTCTGGCAGTAGCGCAGTAGCCGAAGATGCTGGGCAGCAAAACCAGAAGTCCGCTTTAGACCGTATTCCCATCCGTATGGACTCTAACGGCCAGCCTGTGAAGGGTAAGAACGGCAGGCCGGTGCTTGACTGGCATAAGGCCAGCGTGGAAGATGCAGCCGCAGCACTGATTGAGACTACCGGTGGAGACATGGTGATGGCGCGTGATACCGCCAGCGACCTTGTAAAGAATGAGCAGGCCCGTCTGGAGAAGGTGCGTAAGCAGAAACCAAAGGGCGATGACCCCATTGAGATTGCAGAGAGCCGTGTGGCTATCCGTAAGCAGGAGCAGGAAGTACAGGCTACCATCAAGCAATGGCAGGACGTAGGCCAGCATATCCAGAAGCAGATGCGCGACGAGCAGAACCGACTCGCAGCAGAGCGCGAAGCCGCAAAGAGCGAGGAGCAGCGCCAGCGTGAGGCAGAGGAAGCCCGCATCCGTCAGGAAAAGCAGGACGAACAGGACCGTCAGCGGCTCCGCGAGCAGATTGAGAAGGATAAGGCAAAGCGCAACCGCGAGTATGAGCCGTTGGTTAAGGCCCGTGAAGAGCTGGCCGATGATCCGGAAGCCTTGGCTATCCTTAGCGACACAGAACCCCGCGACCTCGAAGAGTGGGTGTCATCGTTGTTACGTCCTCACTCTATGCTTTGGCAGGATGCCAGCAAAGCGGAGGTAGGCCTGCAAACCGAATTAGGCCTGAAACGTGCTGATATGCAGCGTATGATGTCGTTGCTCGGCACAAAGGATAGTGGCGCAAAGCCTTTCGGAAAGGTAGTCCTCGACATCTACGAAGGTCTGAGCGATGCCATGAAGCAGCAGTTTACCGACGAAGATGTGCGGCGGACTCTTCTCAACCTCTTCAATGAAGGCAGCAGCGCGCGTATGCTCAATCTTACTCAGGAACATCGTATCGAGGAAGCCAGACATACGGCCAAGGAGAATGCCCGTCGTGATGCTGAGGCAGAAATGGACGCCTGGGCAGAAGCCTACCATCTTACTCCCGAGGAGCGCGAGCAATTCGAGGATTACCTCGAAATGCCTCCGACGGAACCGGAAACAGAAATTATTAATCAAATCATTGCAGAATATGAACAGGATAGAAGAAGCGAAGGAATGGATCGAGAGTCTGACGGCAGATCAGATGTACGAGATGTTCAAACAGGCGGAACAGAACTACAAGGACAAAGTGCCTCAGAAGAAACTGGAGGAAATCAGGAACAACCCGGATATGAAAGCAGACCAGAAGCTGCTGCAGACAATACGGCTGTATCTGACAACGATGTGGCTGGAGGAACACAAGGCGTAGATCAGACATTCCCAGTAAGGGAACAAAACGTTCCCAAGGTGGGAACAAATGATTCCCAAGATGGAAACAATCAGCCCTCATTAAAGGCTACAGGATATGATTATAATGCAAAATCTAAGGACAACACATTAAATCATGCCATAGCAACAATTGAAGCACAGACTGCTGGAAACAAAAAGGCAAATATGCTATTCCATCTTTGGCTTGGCACAACAAGTACTCTTAAGGAACTTGTTGATAAAATCAATGCACGAATGGGAAAAGAGATTATAACCTATGACAATGTAATGCAAAGATTCGACCAAAAGCCGGAGAAAGAAAGGATAGAAGCATTTATTTCTTATGGTGAGTCCGTTCAGAAGAAAGGCGAACTGTTAGAAGAAGCAAACAGGGCAATCCTAAAAGAGAATGGCTTAGAAGAAGGCAAAGAATATACTCCAGCAGAATTACTTGAAAAGTTCAAGCCGACAGGTGCTGCAAAAATTATCTGGAACATCATTAAGTCTGCTGCAAAAGCAATGGGAGTAAAAATCCGATTTACAGCAACCGAATACATTGAGACTTCAGGTGTAAAGCAATGGGGATCTGCTGGTGGTTATGACCCAAGTACGGACGAAATAATACTCACTACCCAAATATTTAAGGGAAACTTTGTTGCTGAGGCCATCGTACATGAGACAGTACATTTCCTGACTACTCATATCATAGAAAGAGTTCTTTCTGGAAAAACAGAGGGATTGACTCAAAGGCAGATCAATGCTGCAATTGGGTTAAACAAACTTTATGAGAAGGTAAAGGCAGACGGTATCACAACGGCTTCTCGCGGGCAATACCCTGTTAAAGATGTGTTTGAGTTTATTGCTCATCTAACAAATGACGAATTTGTTGCTGAATTGGAAAAGCGGGATAGGACATTCCTTGAAAAGATTGTGGATCTCATTGCTGATATTCTTGGTTTTGACAATGCTAACGAACTCGCCAAGCAGTACCTAAAAGATATCATTACAGGCGATGATATTCAGGATGACACATTTTTGCAAACACAGCCTATCGGCAAGACTTCATCTCCTGAAGAGATTGCAGCTGAGGAAGCAAAGGTTGATACTAATCCTACAGAGGGACAGAAAGAAGCAGGCAACTATCAAAAGGGCCATATTAATGTAGATGGATATGGTAGCTTTGCTCCGAGAAAGGCTGCTGAAACACAGCAGCAGACTCAACAGGCAAAGCAAGAGAAACAGCATAAGCGACTGGTGAGCGACGATAAGATGGCAGAGCTTAGAAAGAGGCTGTTGGATAAGATGAACAATCTTAACGAGGGCCTTGATATGGAGCGTATGCTTATCGGTGCAGCGTATGCCGTCGGTAAGATAGAGCGAGGCGTGACCAAGTTCGCAGACTTCTGTGCTGATATGATTGAAGATCTTGGCGATGCCATCCGTCCGTACTTGAAACTCTTCTATAATGGTGCGCGTGACCTTCCGGAAGCAGCAGAACTCCGTCCGTTGATGGATGATGCTCAGACGGTGGAGGCCTTCGACGTGTACAACTTCGACAAAAAGAAGCAGCCTACCGCCATTGAGAAGGCCGAGCAAGTAGTACAGGAGCGTAAAGTGCGTCAGCAAGCGAAGAAAATCAAGGCCGAGCAGCCCGACTTGTTTGCAGGCGACCTCTTCGGCACACAACAAGAGCCACTTAATGAGCCGCAGAAGCCGAATAATGCGAAGCAAGAGTCACTTAATCAGCGAGAAAAGCCTGCTAATCAGAAGCCGAAGCTTAAGACCGCCTGGTGGAGTGATCCTAACAGACCTGAGAGCATCGATCCGAAGGATTATAAGACATATATGACGGATGAGGCGAAGGAGTTCTTTGCAAACTTCGTGAGCGCAGACGGCAAGACTGACTTCACCAAGTGGGCACACCCGAACCTTGCCTATATCACAGCAGCTGCTTGGGACGGTGCTGTTATTCCTGTTGAGGAACTGATGAAGGTTCCAGAGATAGCAGATGCCGAGCAGAGAGTGAAAGAGAAAGAGGCTCTTCCAATATTCCGTATCGACAAAAAAGAACGGCATGATTTACGAGACCGCCTGCTTGATGCAGAACACGGTAGCGCAGTCTTTGAGAATGGTAAGATTAAAAAGATTGATGACAAGGAAGATTTCAGCGGGCCGGTACGTCAAGAGAAAAAGGCTTTTGTTGTAGTAGGTCGCCCTGCTGGTGGCAAATCATCCGTATTTGCAAACCGTTTGTCTAATGAAAACGGAGCACGTATCGTTGACAGCGATGTGGTAAAGCCCTGGCTGTCCGGTTACGATGAAGGTTATGGTGCGGGCTATGTGCAGAATGCAAGTGCTGACGTTGCATCAAGCGCTTTGAAAAAAGCGTCAGACTCAGGCGACAATATTGTCATTCCTCGAATTGGTGGCGGAAGTGTAATGCGTGAGGTCATGATGCTTCGTGAGAAAGGTTACGACGTGCAGATATTCTATAATGAAGTTTCGGAGCCAACTTCCATTATGCGTGCAGCATCCCGTTTCGCACAGGAAGGAAGATACCTTTCTTTAGATTATTTAACTAAGATAGGCAACAAGGATTCGGAAAGTTTTCGTAACTTTGCACTTGCAAAGTTAAGTGATTATTATGACAAAGATGAAAGAAAAGGATCTTCCGCACGGACTTCATCAGCTCCTGTACTTTTGGCAGAGCGAGGAGATAGATCCGGAGATTCGAGAGAAGATTCTGGACGAGGAGATCTCGGAGGAAGAGGAAGTGAAGATGTTCCTGGATTACTGCGTGAAGGAGTACAGCCAGGGGAGGACGTTTACCGAGGAGGAAAAGAAATTCCTGGAGGAGAACGGATATTCTCTTACGCAGAGTGGAAATCAAACGACGTAGCATTTGGCGAGAAGCCGAAGGAGATTTGGAACTCCGAGAGTGGAAAGCCGATGCCTGGAAAGGAGAAAAAATCAAACGACAATAACGATGAGTTACACAGTGTACGATCCGAACAAGGATTATCAGCAGAGTCTTCGCCAGTTGGCGAAAGAGCTGGGCAAACCAGTGGATCAGCTGACAGAGCTGGAGCAGAACCAAGCCCTGAACAGAATAGGGCTGAGCGTTCTGGACGTGGACGTTCCGTAGAAGATAGTGCTTTGACTCCGGGGGCTGCTACCAGCAATGGTAAAGACGTGCAGCCCCAATCAAAGCAAAAACCCAAGCACAATAACAGACGCAACAATGTAGGCGAGCGTGGGCATGATTATGCGCCAACCTCGCCCAAGGCACGCTTCAACGCCAATGTTGAGGCAATTAAGCTGATGCGTGTGTTGATAGATGAGGGTATCGATGCGCCGACAAAGGATCAGATGGAGGTGCTTCGCAAATACTCTGGCTGGGGTGGTCTCGGAACTTTCTTCAATGATGCCACCACCGCAGAGTACAGGACATTGCGCGACTTGTTGACGGAAGAGGAATACAACGATGCGGCAATGAGTATCAACAGTGCCTACTATACGCCAGCAACCGTCATTGATACCCTTTGGGACATTGCTGAGGCGATGGGCTTTGATGGTGGTAACGTACTCGAAGGTAGTGCCGGTATCGGAAACATCATCGGGCAGATGCCTAAGAAGTTGAGCAGCCGCAGCGATATCGAGGCAGTAGAGATTGATAAGATCTCAGGCAATATCCTGAAACTTCTCTATCCTGATGCCAAGGTGCATATCGCAGGCTTCCAAGACGTGAAGATACCTAACGGCAGTGTGGATCTGGATATTACCAACGTACCGTTTGCAACAGGCATCCCCGTTTTTGACGAGACGGACAAAGATCTGAGCCGAAAGTTTAGAAGTCTTCATGACTTTTGTATTGCAAAGAATATCCGCAAGCTCCGTGAGGGAGGTATAGGCATATTTATTACGACAAGCGGCACAATGGATAAAAGCACGGAACTCCGCGCGTGGATTACTGACGATGGACAGGCAGATGTGGTTGGAGCTTTCCGTCTAAATAATGAAACATTTGGCGGTGCAAAAGTTACCAGTGATATTATAGTGGTACGCAAGCGCACTAATGGTGTAAAGTCGGACAATGCCATCGATGTGAAGCAGGCCAGTCCTATCCGTGTGGGCAGCTATGAGGACAAGTACGGCGATGAGCACCAGACTACAATGACCGTCAACGACTACTTCCACAATCATCCTGAAATGATGGCGGGTGAAATGGCCTTTGGCTATGAGAAAGGTAATACCTTCCGTCCGGGCAGCTATGGTCTCTATCCTGTAGAGGGCAAGAGCCAGGAGAAGATGATGAAGGAGTTTGTAAAGGTGATGGGCAAGGCAAAGGAGGTTGCTGTAACACCGCAACAGACTGAACAGAAGCCGGAACCGAACCAGCTGACCGCAGTAAAGGAGGGAAGAATGCTCATTGACGATAAGGGCCGACTGTGTGTATCAAGATATGGTACAGCCTGGCCTCTCGGACTCAACGACCAGAAGGTGAAGGGACAGACAAAGCAGCAGTGCTTCAAGGATTATCAGGACGTGCAGAAGGCCGTCGACGATGTGCTGCAGCAGCAGTTGAACGATCCCGATGATACCAAGCTTGAACCGAAGCTGAAAACCCTCAATGCAGCTTTCGATAAGTTTGTGAAGCGTTACGGTACTCTGCATAAGAACACAGCCATCTCATTCCTACGTAACGATATCGACTTCCCGTCATTCCAGGCACTCGAGAACTACAGCGAGACAAAGGACATGAACGGAAAGGTGATTGTAAAGACCTCAAAGGCTCCTTTGTTCAGTGAGCGTGTGCTCGGTTTCAAGACAGAGCCGCAGCCAAAGACCGTGAAAGACGCCGTTATCGCCAGTATCTTCCGCAGCAACGGCATCGATCTTGACTGGATTGCCGAGAAGCTGAGCGAGGTGGCAGCACCGCCCAATGGCGACCACTGGACCGCAGACGATGTAAGGAAGGGTATTCTTGTAAGCCGTCTCGGTTTTGAGGATCCTGCAACGGGACAGATAGAGATTCGCTATAAGTACCTGAGTGGAAACGTGCGCGAAAAGCTGGCAATGGCTGAGGCTTACAACACCGACGGCCAATATGCCGCCAATGTTGAGGAGCTGAGGAAGGTAGTGCCGATGGATATTCCGGCACATCTGATTGATTTCTCACTTGGAAGCTCATGGATTCCCATCGAGCTTTATAAGGAGTATCTGAAAGAGAACTACGACCTTAACAATATCAAGCTCAGTCATGTGGAAGGTAACTGGGTACTCGACGAGGGATATGGCTACCGCAATGAGAAGAACCGTGTAGCAGGCGTCTATAGTGAGCAGTTCCGTGAGACCATCTATGGTCATCAGTTGGTTGTGGCCGCTTTGAACAACCGGCCTTATAAGGTGTCGAAGCAAGTCAGCGAGGGTTGGGGCAGCAGCAAGACCACCAAGACCGTTGTAGATAAGAACGCTACGCAGGCCTGTGCCGTTCGTGTGGACGAGATTAAAGACGAGTTCCGCCAGTGGGCCAAGAAGAAGATGCAGGATGATCCGGAGCTTGGCGCACGTATCGAGAAGATATACAACGAGAAATTCAACGCTCTGGTACCGATGGAGATTGACGAAGAATTCCTGCCGGAGCACTTCGAGGGTTCAAACAAGAATATTACCCTACGTCCCCATCAGAAGCGAGGCGTTATCAGAGATCTGGCAAGTCCTACGATGCTAGCCCATGAGGTTGGAACAGGTAAGAGCTTCACCCTTATCACCACCGCTATGGAAATGCGCAGGCTCGGTACTGCACGTAAGCCTATGCTTGTGGTACAGAACGCTACCGTCGCACAGATGACGTCAGACGCCAAGCTGTTGTATCCTAATGCAAAGGTGTTGTCGCTTACTGAAAAAGACCGCGACGCAGAAGGCCGCAGGGCTTTCTACGCCAAGATCAAGTATAATGATTGGGACTTGATCATCATCCCGCAGTCCACCTTTGAGCGCATTCCCGACTCTCCGGAGCGCGAACTACAGTTCATTCAGGAGAAGATTGACGAGAAGAAGCACGTTATCGAAGCCGCCATGCAGAGCGGAATGGATAGCCGCGAAATCCAACGTCTGAAGAAAGAGCTGGATAAGCTGGAAATGGAATACGGCGACAAGTATCTCGACAGCGATCCGGCCAATGGACTTGTATATGATCCTAAATATGGAGGTTTCAAGGAAAAGAGTGATAAGAAGAAAAAGAAGGATGCCAAGAAGGAGGCTGCAGCACTCGACAAGGCCAAGACCAAGGCACAGGAGCAGTTAGACAGAGCCACCGACGATGTGCAGTACTTCGACGACCTCGGTGTGGATGCCCTGCTTATTGATGAGGCACACGAATACAAGCACCTCGGATTCCAGACAAGCATCGGACGTGGTATCAAGGGTATCGACCCCAGCTATTCAAAGAAGTGCGCAGGTTTGTATAACAAGACACGCAGCGTGTTCGAGAAAGCAGGCTGGAAGAATGTGGTGTTTGCCACAGGTACGCCAATCAGCAATACCGCAGCTGAGATATGGACCTTTATGAAATATCTGATGCCTGCCGACCAGATGAGGGCTAACGATATTTATTACTTCGACGACTTTGTGCATAACTTCGGTGCCATCTCGCAGATGCTGGGGTTTGCCACCAGCGGAAAGTTCAAGGAGAACACCCGCTTTGCAGCCTACGTCAACAAGCCTGAGCTGATACGCATCTGGAGTCAGGTGGCCGACACCGTGCTGACAAAGGATGCAAAGAGCGTACAGGATAAGCTACCAAAGAAGGAAGGCGGAAAGGACGAAGATGTTTTCCTGCCGCAGTCGCCCAGTCTTATCCGTATCATGGCCGCAGTCCGAGCAGAGCTGGAGCGCTTTGAGAATATGACAGGTCAGGAGAAGAAGGAGAATTCGAGTATTCCACTCACTATGTACGGTATTGCCAAGCGTGCAGCCATCGATCCGCGACTGGTTGACGCCGGTGCTCCTGACGAGCCGATGAGCAAGACCAACGCTGCCGTGAAGGAGATCGTAAAGGATCTGAAATCAACTGACAAATATAAAGGTACGGTAGCCGTGTTCTGTGACAATCAGAACCGCAAAGGCCCTGATGGCTCCGTAGAGTTCAATATCTACGACGACATGAAGGAGAAACTTGTGAAAGCCGGTGTGCCTGCCGATCAGATAGCCATCATCAAGAGCGGTATGA
>Ga0310690_10001916_pt1 | contig 35646 bp, 28 predicted proteins | sample AusTroGonzalo_MG_2_FD_207661 | JGI IMG/M metagenome (GOLD analysis project Ga0310690, IMG submission 207661) | Bovine rumen microbial communities from tropical cattle in Woodstock, Queensland, Australia - Gonzalo_04 (v2) (version 2) | ecosystem: Host-associated > Mammals > Digestive system >...
AGCGGCGTGAAAAACGATTGTTCTGTTTGTACATCTTTATAATCGTGTTGAATGTTTAAACTACAAATCTAGGATAAATCCAGGAGCATTCGCGGGCGAGAGTCTTCGGGAATTCGCGGAACGAACCCTTAATCTGGTACGTATTCAGGCTACCTTCAACCGGCGTGAGCGAAATGACGCTGTCGGCGCGAGATTCGAGGTAGGGGTATTCGTTAAAGTTCGTGGAAGTCACGACGGCGCAACCCGTGAGGGCGATAATCGAATCGACCATCTGCATCAAAATTTGGTGCGGGGAGCCACTGAGCCTTGAAGACTTCGGGTTGTGCAAAACGGCAGAAATCGGGTCAATCACGACGACCTTGTAATCGTGATTTTCGAGCTTCTTGGCGCCTTGGATGCGCTTTGCGATGAGCTGTGCGATTTCAAGCGGTGTAAGCGCTGTGCCGCGGAGGTTCAAGAAACCGAACTTGGGCGTGTTCGGCTGGAGGTTGCGCTTTTCGCCAAGCAAAAAGAGACGGTTCAAGAATACGGACTTGGTAAGTTCCAAGTTGATGTACAGAACGTCGTTTGCATTAGTCGTGTTGCCGAGCCAGTCTTCGCCATGGCAAATGGAAAGAGCCATGTCCATGATCGCAAGTGACTTTCCGCTTTTCGGTGGCGCTGTGAACAAGAAAAATTCACCGGCGCGGAGCACGTTTTCAATAATGCAAGGATCTTTTTTCGGGGCTTCTTCGCTATCGCTTGCAAGTTCTACAAGTGGTTTTCCGTCGAGAGAGTATTCCGCCCATTCGCGCCAATCTGAGAAGTTCTTGGCGCCTTGTTCCAATGCGATGAGGTACTGCTGCTTGCCGTTGCGGAGCACGCCTGGCATGCGGACCATCTGGTTCGGGTTGCGGTTGCCGTCATCGACTTTAAAACCTTGCGATTCAAGCGTCTGGAAAAGGAAGTCTACGCGTTCCTTGTATTCTTCTTGGTCGTGAGCTTCAATCTTGATCCACGCCTGCACGGAGTTTGCGCCCGTGTTTACAAGGGCGGCGCAGGGGAGGTTCAATGCTTTGTAGTAAGCGAGCTGCTTGGCGAGCGTCATCTTCGGGTTGTCTACGACAACGTAACGGTAATGCCAGCTTTCGTCGGTGGCGTCGGCGCCGCCTTTCACAGCGTTAATCGTGAGGAGTGCTCCGTCCGGACCGTCGAGCTGCTTCATGATTTTCTTGAGCGCTTCGTCTTGTGCGATAATCTTCGAGACAATTTCGCGAGAACCGGATGGCGTGTTCGAAATCTTGAATTCAACAGTTTCGTCGGGCTTGAACGTTGCCGCCAAGAGCTTAGCGAAGTCCTTGCGCCAGTCCGGAGCTGGCCATGGGATTGAGAGCGCTTCGGGGTCAATCTTGAAGTTCTGCAACAGTTCAAGAGACTGGTTGTCAAGGCCGAGCGCAATCATCTGCTGCATCATCGTTGCCGAAATGGGCGAGATGACGGTTGGTCCCATCGCGGCGTAGCCCGGAGCCATTCCTGGTGCCATGCCCGGTTGCGCTTGGGCAGCCTGTGGCGCTTGTGTAGGTTGCGGAGCGGCTTGAGTGGCTGCCTTTTGTTCGGCTTCGCGTTCGGTACGGCGCTTTTCTTCGGAGAAGGCGTTGCGCAAAATCTTCTCGACATCTTCTGCCGAGAGCCCCTCGTCGCGTGCCTTGCCACCTAGCTGGAATGTGGCGTCCATGAACGTCCAGCCTTCGTCAAGCGCGGCAACGCCGGCTTGGTACAAAGCCTTTTTCAGTTCATTCTGGTCAGCGAATTTGCTCTTTACGAAGTCGTTAAGAAGTTTCTTTCCGTTTTCCATGGACACCTCCAATTCTTGCGAGTGGTTTGGCGAGTTTCAGTTTACTTCAGCGGGTCGCTGTTCGGGTCGAGCTTGCCAGTCTTCACGTATTCCTGAATGTCTTTAGAAATGCGCATCGAGCAGAACTTCGGACCGCACATCGAGCAGAAGTGCGAGGACTTTGCGTTGTTGCCCGGGAGCGTTTCGTCGTGGAATTCTACGGCGCGTTCCGGGTCGAGCGAAAGTGCGAACTGGTCGTTCCAGCGGAAGCTGAAACGGGCGCGCGAAAGCGCGTCATCGCGGAAGTGTGCTGCAAAGTGGCACTTGGCAAGGTCTGCGGCATGGGCTGCAAGCTTGTATGTCACCACGCCTTCACGCACGTCGTTCTTGTCCGGGAGACCCAAGTGTTCCTTCGGCGTCACGTAGCAGAGCATAGCGGTACCGAACCAACCAATCATGGCTGCACCGATAGCGGACGTGATGTGATCGTAACCCGGTGCGATATCTGTCGTGAGAGGTCCAAGCGTGTAGAACGGTGCGTTGTGGCACATTTCAATCTGGCGGTCCATGTTTTCGCGAATCTTGTGCATCGGCACGTGACCCGGACCTTCAATGATGACCTGAACGCCCTTCTTCCAGGCGATTTCGGTAAGCTCACCGAGCGTATCGAGTTCGGAGAACTGCGCCATGTCGTTAGCATCTGCAATGGAACCCGGACGTAGTCCATCGCCCAAAGAAACGCAAACGTCGTATTTGGCGAGAATGTCGCAGATTTCGTCGAAGTGCGTGTAAAGAAAGTTCTCTTGCTTGTGGACCATGCACCAGCGGGCGATGATGGAACCGCCACGGCTTACGATGCCCGTCGTGCGTTCCAAGGCAAACGGAATGTACTTGAGCAAAAGTCCCGCGTGGATTGTAAAGTAGTCGACGCCCTGTTCGGCCTGTTCAATAAGTGTGTCGCGGAACACTTCCCACGTGAGGTCGTCGGCAATGCCGTTTACCTTTTCGAGTGCCTGGTACATCGGCACGGTTCCTATAGGTACCGGGCTGTTGCGCAAAATCCATTCGCGCGTTTCGTGGATGTCCTTACCGGTCGAGAGGTCCATCACCGTATCTGCACCCCAGCGCACAGACCAAACCATCTTTTCGACTTCCTGTTCGATGGAAGATGCGACAGAAGAGTTACCGATGTTGGAGTTGATCTTTGTGAGGAAGTTACGTCCGATAATCATCGGTTCGCATTCCGGGTGGTTCACGTTGGCAGGGATGATGGCGCGGCCTTCGGCAAGTTCCTTGCGCACGAATTCCGGCGTGATGGCATCACCGCTACTGCCAAAAATTTCGTCCATCTTCTGGTTTTCGCGGATGGCGACGTATTCCATTTCGCGAGTGATGACGCCTTCGCGGGCGTACTGCATCTGAGTCTTGTGGGCGCCGTCTTTTTCCAAGCGTTCGCGGATCCACGGTTCACGAATGCGTTCAAGTCCTTTCTTTACATCAATCGTCTTGTCGGGGTCGCCATAAGCGCCACTCGTATCGTAAACAGGGAGCACAGGGCATTTCGGGTCGTCGAGCGAAATTTCGCGCATGGCGACTTTCAAATCCGGGAAAATCTTGCCGGGTACATAAATCTTGCGAGACTGCGGAAAAGGCTTGAAGAAGCCGTTGGATTCAGACATATTCGTTCCTTTTGTTCAATTACGAACCAAGTTCAAGGGGTATAATCTCAGCCCGCGTATTGTGTGCAGGCACCCCGCCTATAATATAGATATATAGTCGCCGGCATAAAAAAAGCACCTCGATTGAGGTGCCTATTTTGCAAGTTTTATGGATTACTTTTGCTTTTGAGCGCCGTAACCTTCCATCAGTCCAAAGAGGGCTAGAGCTTCTTCCATCGGGTACTTGTTCATGAACATAGATACCTTAGACTTGATGGAACCCTGTTTGTTGAGACCCATAGCGGCTCTGAAAAGGTTTGCTGGGGAATTTTCGTTGTACGAAGCTTGTTCTGTGTAGGTTGCGTTTAAGAAACCTTCCAGATAAGCCTGGTTGATTTTTCCCTTGAAAATGCTAGGATCGCTAATGGAAATGTTTCCATTGAGGCTTTGGATGCTCGGAGCGTCTTCCAAGTCTTCGAATGCACCGTCGGCGACGTTAAGCCAAAGGATGTTCGGGCTCACGGTAACAGTGACGTCACCCTTCTTGTTCAGGATGAATGCGTTCTTGTCGAGATAGACCTTCTTTGATTTTGGGTCACCCTTGGTGTTGTCAAATCCAGCCATCATATTGAGGGCTAAAATGTTGTTGTGGATTCGGGTAATGCAGTTCGTGTTGGCACGTACGCCGTAGCCCATGTCTTCGAACAGCTTGGTGCGAGTCCAGGTAAACATTACGGTATTGTAGGCAAATTCATAATCGACGGCATCGACTTTATTTTGCTTAGCTTGCACGTTTGCGCCAACGATTCTATTAGCGATGAAAATGTTGTTCAAAACCTTGACCTTGCCTGCGACATGGTTTAAGTTCAATGCGATATTACCAGCATTTACAAAGACGCAGTTCTGGATGGTAAGGTCGCCTTCAGAGTTTTCACCGTAGAGGCTATAGTTGTTAAGGGAGGGGAAGGTTGTGTTTCCCTTGGACGGTGGCTCAAGCCACATGCCGGTTTCGACACCTTCAGGTTTGCCTTCAACCGGGTGGTAGCTGTTTGCTTCGCCTTGGTCAAAGATGAATCCGTCGATGACGACCTTCGAATTGGCGCCCTTGTAATTGAGGTGTAAAATTCCTTGGCCTTTGGTGCCGTTCATTTCGTTCGTCGGCTGGAATAAAGTCTTGTTTTTAACAACATCGCGACTGGAAAAATCGTCCGAGTAGCCACCGATGATGGACACTGGCTTGTCGAGCTTGATCCACCCTTGTTTCATCTGTCCGTTGTAATTACCAGCAGCCACGCGGATGACATCTCCGTTAGAAGCGAGTTCTATGGCTTTCCAGATATTTTTGAGCGGGGCGGATGGAGATTTACCTTCGTTTTTGTTCTTGCCGCTTGGACTTACGTACCAATCTGTTGCGAACGATTGACTTACGAGGCAAAACGCTGCTACTGTAGCTAAAATTTTAATGGATTTCATTATTTTCTCCTTATTAGATGCTTGAAATATAGTAATGATTTCTAAAAATGGAGTATCATATGGGCTTTGTTGTTTGAATTCGCTAAATAATATTTAGATTATTTAGGCGGCATTTTTTGCGAAATGCAAAGGAGAGTTTATGTCGGAAAAAGAGATGAATAACCAGAGGGCAATCTATGCGCTTTCTGACCTGAGAATGTATGCGAGCTCGCATTCCTTGGATGCGATTGATTACGCTATTGAAGTCTTGCAAAAATTGGAAAATGCAGGGATTAAAAATCCACTCAAATCCTTAAATCCAGAGGAACAGTAATTTATGGAACAGGCCACAAATTCAATAATGGCTTATGGTACATTCTTGGCTCTCGTGCCGGCTCTTGTCGCAATTATTTTAGCTCTTGTGAGTAAAGAAGTTTACTCGTCGCTTTTTTTAGGCGTCATTGTCGGTGGACTTCTTCTTTGTCAGGGGACAGGCTCAGGATTCTTTGATGCCGTTTTCAAGAATGGCTTGATTGCAAAGGTTGCGGACCCTTATAACGTGGGCATTCTCGTGTTCCTTGTTATGTTGGGTGCAATGGTCGCGCTCATGAACAGGGCGGGCGGCTCTGCTGCATTTGGCAACTGGGCTAAAATACATATCAAGTCAAAAGTCGGTGCGCAGATTGCGACGATTTGCTTTGGTATATTGATTTTTATCGATGACTATTTCAACTGCCTTACAGTTGGTAGCGTGATGCGTCCGGTAACAGACCGCTTCAAGGTGAGTCACGAAAAACTTGCGTACCTGATCGATTCTACGGCTGCACCGATTTGCATTATCGCGCCGATTAGCTCGTGGGCGGCTGCGGTTTCTGGATTCGTGGAAGGTGAGGATGGACTCACGCTTTTCATCAAGGCAATCCCGTTTAACTTTTATGCGCTATTGACGATTCTTACGTTGTTCTTGGTTGTCGTTTGGAATGTGAATATCGGTCCGATGAAAAAGCATGAAATGCATACAAACGCTGTCGGCGGAAATCTCGAAGACCTGAATTTTACATCGACAAAAGGCAGAGTCTTGGACCTTGTGATGCCGATTACATCTTTGATTGTGTTCTGTGTGCTCGGCATGATTTATACGGGCGGTTATTTTGCATCGGGCGATGCATCAAAGGGCTTTGTCGATGCTTTTGCTTCTAGTGATGCGTCTGTCGGTCTTGCAATTGGTTCGTTTGGCGCATTTGTTTTTACGGTTTGTTTTTACATGGTTCGTCGCGTATTGCGTTTCGGTCACTGCATGGCTTGCTTGCCGGATGGCTTTAAGGCGATGGTTCCTGCAATTTTGATTTTGGCTTTGGCATGGACGCTTAAGGGAACAACGGATGCGCTTGGTGCGAAGGAATTTGTAGCAGGTCTTGTGAAGGGCGGTGCCGCTGGATTCATGAACTTTATGCCGGCGATTATCTTTGTGATTGCAGCGTTCCTCGCTTTTGCAACGGGAACTTCCTGGGGAACATTCGGCATCCTCATCCCGATTGTCGTGGCGGCATTTGGCGGCGTGGATTACAGCCTTATGGTCATCTCGATTTCGGCTTGCATGGCGGGTGCCGTTTGCGGTGACCATAGCTCTCCGATTTCGGATACGACGATTATGGCAAGTGCGGGTGCGGAATGCAATCATGTGAATCACGTCAATACGCAAATCCCGTACGTGCTTATCGTGGCGGCAATTTCATTTGTCACCTATATTGTTGCTGGCTTTACCCGTAGCGCAATACTTTCGTTGCTGTTCGGCTTTTTAGTGACCTTCGGTACGCTTGTCTTGCTTAAAAAGCATGCAAAGAAAAAAGGCGAATAACTCCGCACTCAGCGTCATCCTGAACGGCGATAGCCGTGAAGGATCCAGTTAAGTCTTGTAAAAATGAATTGCTATTTGCGTTTTATATTGACTTGCGCGAGGATGACGGCGGTAAACATTAACACGCAGCCGATTGCTTCTTGAAGGGTGAATCGCTCACCGAGCATTACCCATCCAGAAATCACGGAAAATACAGATTCAAGGCTCATCAATAGCGATGCTATGGTGGGTCTTAATTTATTTTGCGCAACAATTTGCAACGTGAACGCGACACCGCTCGAAAGGATGGCCGCGTACAAAAGTGGAATCCACGGCTTGAAATGCGAATAAACGTCAATCACCGTGCCAAAACCCGCAAAACTTCCTTTCAAGTCCACGAAAAACATCGGGAAAATGGAAAGTGTTGCCACCACGAGAAACTGTATTGCCGAAAGTCGCACATTGTCCATGTAGGGGCCGTATTTCCCGACGACGAGAATGTGTGCTGCAAAGGCGAGTGCGCAAAGCAATAGGATAATGTCTGAAGGCTGGATAGTAAAGTCTTCCTTGATGCAGAGCAAGTAAAGCCCTTCAAGCGTGATGGCAACGCAAAGCCAAATTTTCGGGGAAATCTTTTTGCCGAAAAATGTGCTTAGAATCGGGACGAAAATGATGTAGCAGGCAGTCAGGAATCCCGCCTTCCCGGCAGAACATCCGAGAAAAAGCCCTGTCTGTTGCAGGTTCATTGCAAAGAAAAGTGTAAGCCCGCAGAATAAGCCTGCTTTCCAGAGAGCCCTGTTATCTTCTTTAGTTTTTGGCTTTCTAGGACTTTTGTTGAATTTGTCCAATATTTTTGCAAGTCCGAAAAGGACACCTGTCGCGATGAAATTTCGCATGCACACGAAAGCGAACGGACCGACGTCGTTGCCTTCGATTTGGGCGACAAATGTGGAACCCCACAGAAATGCCGCTAGTACCATTAAAAAACTATATCCAATATTTGCCATTCTAGTGTAAAAATAGAAATCCTAAACCTACTTCCTACTTCCTACTTTTCTAAATTTCTCCCGTAAAATTTTAAAAGGACCCTGTTATGGAAATCCCCGAATCTTCGAATTTTATTCAGGACATTATCGTTAACGACCTCCAGACTGGCAAGCGCGATCACGTGCTGACGCGTTTCCCGCCCGAACCGAACGGCTACATTCACATTGGCCACGCCAAGTCCATCTGCTTGAACTTCGGCACTGCCAAGAAGTTCGGCGGCTTTACGAACCTCCGCTTCGACGACACGAACCCGACCAAGGAAGATGTGGAATACGTCGATTCCATCCGCGAAGACGTGAAGTGGCTCGGTTTTGAATGGAAAGAAGAATTTTTCGCAAGCGACTACTACGACCAGATTTACGCCTTTGCCGAAAAGATGATTGAAATGGGTAAGGCTTACGTCGAAGATTTGACTCGCGACGAAATGCAGGAATACCGCGGCAACGATGCCGGCAAGCCCTCCCGCCCGAGCCCCTACCGCGACCGCAGCGTCGAAGAGAACATGAAGCTCTTCCACGAAATGCGCGACGGCAAGTATGCCGACGGTGAAAAGTGCCTCCGTGCCAAGGTCGACCTCGCAAGCCCGAACATGAACATGCGCGACCCGGTCATCTACCGTATCAAGCATTGCACGCACCATCGCACTGGCGACAAGTGGTGCATCTATCCGATGTACGACTTTGCCCACCCGATCAGTGACTGGATCGAAGGCATCACGCACTCCATCTGCACGCTTGAGTTCGAAGCCCACCGTCCGCTTTATGACTGGTTCCTCATTGAACTTGGTTTGCAGAACCGTCCGCAGCAGATTGAATTTGCTCGCTTGAACCTCACATACACGATGATGAGCAAGCGCAAACTCCTCGAACTTGTGCAGACAAAGGCTGTGCTTGGCTGGAACGACCCGCGTATGCCGACCGTTTGCGGTTTCCGCCGCCGTGGCTTTACCCCGAGCTCCATTCGCGAGTTCTGCAGCCGCATTGGCGTTTCCAAGGCCGACTCCATGGTCGATGTGAACCTCCTTTACTTCTGCATCCGCGAAGAATTGAACCAGACCGCTAACCGCGTGATGGCCGTGATTGATCCGGTCAAGCTCGTGATTGACAACTGGGAAGCAGGCAAGGTCGAGATGATCGAAGTCGAGAACAACCCGAACGACCCGAACGCTGGTACGCGTAAGGTGCCGTTCAGCGGTGAACTCTACATCGAAGCAGACGACTTCATGGAAGAACCGCCGAAGAAGTACTTCCGCTTGAAGCCGGAAGGCGAAGTTCGCCTCAAGGGCGCTTACTTTGTCACTTGCAAGAGCGTCGAAAAGGATGCAGACGGCAAGGTCAAGGTTATCCACTGCGTCTATGACCCGCTCAGCAAGGGTGGCGAATCTCCGGATGGCCGCAAGGTCAAGGGCACGATCCACTGGGTTTCTGCAGCACACGCTGTGGATGCCGAAGTGCGCCTCATTGATAACTTGTTCACGCTCGAAGATCCTGCTCAGGTCCCGGAAGGCGAAGACTGGCACGATTACCTGAACCCGAACTCCATGGTCGTGAAGCAGGCCAAGGTGGAACCCGCTCTCGCCGACGCGAAGCTCGAAGACCGCTTCCAGTTCATGCGTCAGGGCTACTTCTGCCTCGATAGCGAAGACTCCAAGCCGGGTCACCTCGTGTTCAACAGAACGGTTGGATTGAAGGACTCTTTCAACCCGACAAAGTAAAATTCGCTCGCTTCTAATTCAAATTTGTTTTAAGTCCTCGGCTGTAGAGCCGGGGTATTTTGTTTTTGCGGTAAAAAAATTGTAGATTAAAAAGAGGTCCTTTAAAGAAGGAGGTCTTATGAAACGTTTAATGACTCTGCTTGTGGCGATGATTGCGCTCCCGCTGATGGCGAATGCCCAGACTCGCTATACGCCTTCGGAACTCGATACGCTAGTCGCAACGATTGCGCTTTATCCAGACCCGCTCTTGGTGCATGTTCTGGATGCTTCGGTGTATGTTGATGATATTCCGCGTGCGTCTGCTTTTGCTACTGCTCATCGTCATTTGAGTGGCGACGGTTTGGCGAGTGCCATTGAACGAGCTGATTTGGAATTCGACGAATCGGTGATAGCGCTTATTCCGTTCCCGGATGTGCTCCGTAAAATGTCGAAGTATGCCACTTGGACAAAACAGCTTGGCGAAGCCGTGGATATGCAAAAAGCCGATGTGATGGATGCTGTGCAGAGAATGCGCAGGGTTGCTCACAGGAATGGTTATTTGAGTAGTGATGACAAAATTGCTGTGACTATTGATGACAATGTTTCGATTCAGCCGGTTCGCGAAGAATATGTATACGTCCCGGAATACGATCCGCGTGTCGTTTATTACGTTGTATCGGATGGTAACATTCGCCTTCGTTATGTGAATGGTGTTTGGACGGGAGCTGGTCTCGTTTATTGGGGCTGGGATCCGTTCTATTACGATTGGGTGCATCGCCGCCCGCATTATCGCCATCCGCATCGTTATGCACCGCCTCCGCGTCACCGTGTAAAGCCTAGACCTGCTCCGGGTCCGCGTTTGAACAATCCGCCGCCTCCGCGTTCGCATTCATCGTGGGATAGGCGACCGTCGGCACCTCCTCCTGCGCCTTCATCAAATGTCTTGAGAAAATCGGGGGCTTCAGCTCAGGCTCCTTCGAACAATACTCGACCGGCGCCTCCGCCTCCGTCGAATTACAAGCGTCCGGCTCCGCCTCCGCCGCAGGCTTCTAGCTCGAACGATGATGAGGATCGTTGGCAATCGCGCCGTTCAGAACGTCATCACGGTCCGCGCAACGCGCCTCCTCCGCCACCATCGCGTAGAAGGTAACGGAATCACTAAAACAAAAATTTTTTTTAGAGAACTATTGACATTCGAAAATTAATAAGATATATTTGATTTCATTCACCACACAACGGCGTGAATGAAAGGACTTCAGAATGATTTTTACGAAAAGCACAAAACAAACGAAATGGGAAGGTCTTCGCGACTGATTTCTTTGTTGTGCTTATAAATGAAGCCTACTGAGGACGGACGCGAAAAAGCGCCCGTTTTTTTTATCTCCACAATTTACCTTCATGGTCCGCTATCGGGAAAGGCGGTCTTGTTTTCCCACGTATCTATTCTAAACAAAGGAATAAACTATGCATCCAGTTGTTGCTGCACTCGTCATCGCTGCTACCGTTATCAAGGTTGTGAAGAAGCACTAGCGAAGCTACGCTATCGGGGAGGGTGGGTAAGACTCCCCAAGACAAACACTCAAATAAAGGATAAAATATGCACGAAGAACTGGTAGAAGCCATTGCCGTTATCGTAGATGCGTTGATTGATCTTTTCGACTAGCATCGCGACCGGCATACGGTCATAAAACCGTCATTGGGAAAGACGGAAAAGTTTTCCCGCTTATCCATTTAAAATAAAGGAATGAACTATGCATCCAGTTGTTGCCGCACTTGTAGTCGCTGCTACCGTTATCAAGGTCGTGAAGAAGCTCTAGCGAAGCTACGCCATCGGGGAGGGCGGGGATGACTTCCCAAAAACACTTAACATTCAAAAAAGGAGGCTTTATGGACGAAGAACTGAAGGAAGCTATCGAGGTTATTGCCGATTTCTTGCTTGATATTTTCAAGAAGTAAAAATGTGAACCGAAAAGGAAAATTTTATGAGTAAATGAAAAGAATTGGATGGTCCGTGCTAGGCGCCCACGGACTGAAAAAGAACAACACCTCACACACGGCGCCTGTTTTTTTAAGGAACTTGTATGCATTTATATGTTACAGAACAGGGTACGCGCTTGAATAAGTGCGGCGAACATTTGGTTGTCCAGCGGAATGGCTGCTCCATAGACGATGTTCTTTTGTCTGAAGTTGATTCACTCTCGCTTTTTGGAGCCTTGTATCCGACGACTGATGCAATACTTGCGTTGTTGGATCGAGGCGTTGAAATTTCGCTATTGAGCAGGGGTGGGCATTTCAAGGGACGTATTGTGCCTAGCATGGGAAAAAACGTCCCTTTGCGTTTAAAGCAATACGACGCATTCTGCAATCCCGAAATTTCGTTTGAAATAGCGAGAGGTTGCGTTGTTCGCAAGTTACGTGGCGGTTTACTTTTGTTAAGTTCTTATAGTTATAATGCCCATAACGATTTCTGTTTTACGGAACGTGCCGAATTCTTGGAAAACTTGGAAAGATTGCGGTTGTATACCGGAAACGACAAGGACGTTTTGCGAGGCTACGAAGGATTAGGGGCTAAGCTTTATTTTCAAGCTTTTGCGCGCTGCCTAAAGCATGGCATCGGATTCCCGGGACGTAAGTACTACCCTAGCACGGACCCGGTAAACGCTTTGCTCTCTTTCGGGTATTCTTTTGTAGCAAGGAACATGGAATCGCTCTTGGAATCAGTAGGGATTGACCCTGCTATAGGATTTTTGCACGAGCCTTCTTATGGTAGGGCTTCGCTCGCTCTTGACATGCTCGAAGAGTTTCGGCACCCGTTTGTCGATAGGCTTGTCCTTGGGTTGTTCAACAGAAGGTACATCGTCCCCGATGATTTTGAAAACCGTGCCGAGGAAGGGACGTCGGGACAGCTTTACCTAAAGCCTGATGCAGTCAAGGTTTTTATCCGAGCTTATGAGGAACAGTGTGAAGCGCCGAACAGAACTTATGCGGATTATAGAGATTTGTCGTGGCGACAGGTATTTCGTCGGCGAGTCGAAAGCTTGCGGCAATCGTTGATGAAGAATTTTCCTGATTGTGGTTTTGATTGGGAATATATGATGGAGGATTGCGCATGAAGTATTTAGTTGCATTCGATGTGTCTAGCAACAGACGTAGAGGTGCGGTTGTGCGGAGTTGCCTTGCTTATGGTTTTCGCGTGCAGAAGTCCGTGTTCGAAATATTTATGGAGCGCTCAAATGTCGATGAATTCGAGGATCGCATGCTCCAAATGATAGACGAAAACTCAGACTCTGTCCGGATTTATCCGTTGGATAGCGAGGCTGATCAGGGAATTCGCATTGTGGGGAATGGTAAACGGATTGAGCAACAAAAGTTTAGGATTATTTGACTTTTCCCCTCAAAAGTGTATATTTAAAGCGTCTAGTACGGGATACGAGACTGTAGTTTGATATTGTTATAGATAACATTCTTGTTGAATTGCTGAAATTGAGCTAAAAACGCCAATTTCGGGTGCTTTTCAGGAAAATATAAAGAAATGAAAACGGAAAATATCGGTGCTCAAAAGGGAGCTGTTGAATTTAGCCTTCTGGAAGCCTTGATTTTCAAGGGTTCCGGAAGGGGACTCCCTGAAAAGCATTACTCTCGCAAGAGAGATTAAGACCGTTGACAAGCAGTGACCACAAAGTCGCTCTTAAACCCCCTGAAAAGCATTACTCTCGCAAGAGAGATTAAGACTCTGTCGTTGCAGCAATCTGCTGTGTAGCTTCTTCAAACCCCTGAAAAGCATTACTCTCGCAAGAGAGATTAAGACGTGATGTCTTGTATAGCCTGTGAAGGTACTCCATTCCCCCTGAAAAGCATTACTCTCGCAAGAGAGATTAAGACAATCCATGCTCGCGTTCGATGCGTTCGCAAGTATTCCCCTGAAAAGCATTACTCTCGCAAGAGAGATTAAGACGCATTCACGAGCTTTTTTTACCATAGAGGTAGTGCCCTGAAAAGCATTACTCTCGCAAGAGAGATTAAGACTAAATCCTTCTCTATCCGAGCCGTTGAAAGCGATGACCCTGAAAAGCATTACTCTCGCAAGAGAGATTAAGACCCAAGTTCTTTGATCTTTTTCTTGGCATTATCAAGCCCCTGAAAAGCATTACTCTCGCAAGAGAGATTAAGACTTATATGCCTTCTGCTTATCGTCACCACCATTGGTGACCCTGAAAAGCATTACTCTCGCAAGAGAGATTAAGACCTAATCTTAACTCGTGAGTTAACACAGCTGCATATCTCCCCTGAAAAGCATTACTCTCGCAAGAGAGATTAAGACTCAAAACGCCCATTCGGACCCACGAGAGCCTGTGAACCCTGAAAAGCATTACTCTCGCAAGAGAGATTGCAGCCTACGGCTGCCTGCTTGTCGGCTCGGAAATGGTTCCGCAAGCGGTCCCGCTTCACTCGCCTCTGTCGCAGTAAGACTTTGGAATGTATAAGGGCAAAAAGTGTACTAAGCTGTCATTCCCGCCCTCGAGCGGGAATCTCTTTTAGCCTCTCGCAAGAGAGATTAAGACGTTCGACCATCGGGGAACTTCTTACGCCCAAGATTGCCCTGAAAAGCGATACTCTCGCAAGAGAGATGGCAGCCTTGCGGCTGCCTGCTTGTCGGCTCGGAAATGGGCTTGCGAGCAATCCCGTATCACTCGCCTTGGTCGCAATAGATTTGGAAATGAGTCATCTTGAGCGAAATTAAAAGATCAGGGCTTTGTCGGGACTCTTGAAAAAGAGATTAAGACAAATGCGGACCATTGTAGAAAATGACATCCTTCGGTTCCCAGAAACAGCGCTGTTCTAGCAAGAGAAATTGCAACCTGCCGGAAGCCTGCTTGTCGGATCGCAAATGGCCCCGCTTCTCTCGCCTCTGTTGCAGTAAGACTATTGAACTCTCAAAGAGAGATTAAGACACAATATCCGCGCCGTTCACCCACTGGTTAATGCGCCCCAGAAAAGCATTGCTCTCGCAAGAAAGATTATGACGCGCTAATAAGCGGATAGCAACGAATGTATTGCACTCTTGCAAAGAGCTCTTCTCACTCGAGTATGGCAATTAATGTTTGTCTGTAACAATGTATTTTGATTGAAAAATTTTATAGAAAATTATTGACAATCGTAATCAAATAAGTTATATTTAGCTTCATTGCCCAACAGAAGGCGATGAAAGGATTTTCAATGTTTATAAAAAGCACAAAAGATTTGAAATGGGAAGGTCTTCGCGACTGATTTCTTTGTTGTGCTTAAATGAGCCTGCTTAGTGACGGACGCGAATGTGCGCCCGTTTTTTTTATTCCTTAAAATTGGCGTTTTGTACGCTGTTGAATATTTACCTAAGCAAGGAGACTCTCATGTTTATTCTCGCCGCGATTATTTTCTGCGAAGTATTCGATCTCTAATCTATAACTCACCACTAAAACAGACAACATAAATATATCAGGAGCATAATATGATTCCAGTAGTACCCGTAATCGTTCTTGCAGTCGATGTCATTTCGCTTATCAAGAAGCTCTAGCGAGGCTCCGCTACTGGGGAAGGCGGTCAAGTTTCCCCATGACGTTCAATATAAAAGAGGTTCTTATGGATCTTTTTGAAAAGATAGAATCTATTGCTGATATTCTTGCTGATTGTTTTAAGTGAATTTTATTGTTTTTTCTTAGGAGATAACCATGATAAAACGAAAACGTTTGGATGTTTTTTTGAGGTTGTGCGTGTAGTGGAGCCCTCGTGCATAGTGACCTCTGGTTTGGGCTCCTTTTTTATACGAGGTCATTATGATTATCGATTTTGACGAAGTTTTTGCTGATGAGTTCTAGGTTCTAGAACGTGGAACTTCGAATCCTTTGGGTTCGAGGTCCTTTTTTTTAGAAAAAATTAACATTTTACCATTTTTTGATTATTTTCTTTTGTGATTGAAAATGGAGAAAAAGATGGCAAAGGAAAAGGATTCCGTGAATAAGCTAAATCGCAAGGTGTTTATCAGTTTTTTGGGTACTACGGGCTATACTGTTTGTAACTATTACTTTGATGGTGATGTCCAAAACCGGGTTTGCAATGTCCGTCATGTTCAGGAAGCGATTGTTAGGCATGAGTGCGGAGCATGGACCGAAAAAGACAAGGTTATGATTTTCTTGACAGACAAGGCTCGGAAGACTAACTGGGAATCCGGTAAATTCGGTGACAAAGAAACGGATAGCAATACGAATCCACCCATAAAGGCTGGTGACGATAAGTGGGGGCTGCAAGAGCAGTTGCTCAAGTGGGCGAAAGAAAAGGGCTTACCAGAATCCGTCATTGAAGATGTAAACTTGCCAAACGAAGGGTTCTCTGAAGACGAAATCTGGGGGCTTTTTAACACTATCGAAAGCAAAGTGGAAAAAGGTGACGAAATCTATTTTGATTTTACGTCCGGTTTTCGAAGCTTACCGATGCTTGGCATCGTGTTGCTTACGTATTTGAAAAATACGAAGGATATTGCGATTGGTGAAATTTACTATGGCGCTTTTGAAAAAATGGGTCCGGCAGTTGTGGTAAAAGCTATGCCGGTCGATGAACGCAATGCTCCGGTGCTTAGACTCAAGAGCTTTAGCGATATCATGGATTTCAGCAATGCGGCGAATGTTTTTGTGAAATTCGGGAATGGTCGCTTGTTGCATGAGCACATAACCAAGTGGGCTATTGAGAATAGGAAAAATAAAGTCAAGCAAGAATTTACGGATAAAATCCAGACTCTTGGGAATACGCTGAAAAAATTGACCGATAACTTGCAGACTTGCCGTGGCGGTGAAATTTGTTATGAAGGCAACCAAATGAATGGCGGCATCTTTAATCAGTTGTCGGAGTGGTTCGAAGACCATGAAGCTAATGCGTACCAGGATAACGAGTTTAAAGCTCTTCGTCCGTTGCTCAAGAATATTCAAGAAAAATATGAGGCTTTCCACACTGAAAACTCATATCAAAATGGGTTAATTGCTGCTAAATGGTGCTTTGATAACCAGATGTACCAACAAAGTGTTACCTTCTTGCAGGAGTCGTTGGTTACTTATTACACTGAAAAGGTGGGACTGCATCCTGAAATAGAAGAAGAACGTGCTGTTGTTGAGTATAAGTTAAAAAATCTCTCTGAAAAACAATATGAAAAGCCTTTGAATGCTACGGTCTCTCCGAAGTGGATTCGTGAATTTGATAGTATGATTCAGAAGCGCAAAGCGCGTTTTGCAGAAAGCGCTGAACATGGGCGCCCTGTGCCTGATATGGTGTTGGCGAAATATGATTATGATGAGCAAAAATGTGAATGTTTTAAATCCCAAATTGACAAAATCCCAGAATCTGTACAAAACCTGTATCAGAAAATAACAGAGTCTAGAAATGACATGAATCATGCAGGTTTTTTGAAAAATGTAGAGTTTGTATCGGGCAAGGAGTCCCGTAAGGCAGATAGCGTTATTAAATCGCTAAGCAATTTTTTCAAGGAACTAGATATAAATAAACCCAAGACTTATATCGACACGATTGAATTTAAAGAAAATAAAAAAGAGGAAGTTTAATGCGTAGAGTTCAAATTGAAGGTGCTGTAGCATCGTTACCGGCATTGAAACAAAGTGAAGTTTTTTCTCGGTCTTACGAATTCACTTTGATTACGCCTATGTTTGGTGGTGATGTAAAGAGTTTTGAAATAAATGAACGGACTCCGATTCGCTCTCAGTCGATTAAAGGGCAACTGCGTTTTTGGTGGCGTACCATGCAGGGATTCACAAGTAAAGATGAACTCCTGGATGCGGAAACTAAAATTTGGGGCGGGAGCCTTGCTGGTGAAAAATGCCAATCGAAGGTAAAGGTTTCCGTTACGGACTTCAAGAATTTGGCGGTTAGCCCTATTGAAAAGGGGTATGACAGAAATGGAAAACCCCGCCGAATAGAATCTGCTTTGCTTGCTCCTTATGTACTCTTCCCTGCATTGAATATTGAAAATGCAAAGCTACTGAGCAAGGCGTCGTTTACATTGACTGTTACTTGTCCTCAAAACATTGCCGATGAAGTAAAGAATACGATTGCTTTGTGGGCTTTGTTTGGCGGTGTTGGTGGTCGTACACGCCGCGGATGCGGTTCCGTGTATTCGGAAGAGGCCCTAAACGAAGTCGGAATAGCCTCCATTGCGGATGTGAAAAATTTTGTATCGAAAATCAGTGGTGGTAGTACGGGTGAATTGTCGTATGCAAGAGTCAAGGGCGCAAAGCTGTTCTTTTCGAAAGCGAACGGCAGCATTCGCGAATTGCAGATGAAGTATGGTGATTACCGTCAAGATAGAAAACCTGCTCCTCCGGGAATAAATCATCCGGGTAGGTCTTATTGGCCGGAACCCGATGCTATTCGCTGTATTTTGAAAAGGAACGCCCCGTTGCATGAACCTGAGCATTCTGATGGAATTTGGTTCCCGCGAGCAGCTTTTGGTTTGCCTGTCATGACTCATTATAACACTTCCGAAAATGGACGTGGTGATCCTGAAGGGACGATAAAGCTTGAACCTGCTGATAAAATTGGTGGAAAGAACGCGCAGCGCTGGCCGTCTCCTTATTTTATAAAGCAACTAAAGCTGAAGAATGAATTGTTCAATGTAATGTTTGTCTTGAATCAGAAGTTCCCGATGGGTCTTCTTTTGGATGGTCGCGTTGTTCCTCCTAGCGGCTTGCCTTCGAATACCCAGGGTAAAAAAATGAATGTTAATCCGAATAGACCGGAATATAGGCTGAAAGGCAGGACGATTACGAAAGCTCTTGCTGATGCTCTTGGAATGGAGGAAGCTTAAATATGAAATACTTGATTGAAATTGCGGTAGGTCCTGTTCAGGAATTTATTGCTTCTGCCCGCAAGTTGCGTGATTTGTGGTTCGGTTCCACGTTGCTTTCGGAACTTTCCAAGTGTGTTGCAAAGTCCATGCAATTGCAAGGGTGTTCCTTGATTTTCCCGGCTCCTGCAAATGCTGCAGATTTGGAGTTCCGCTCTGAACTGGTTGTTGCCAACAAGATCCTTGCGGAATACGAAGGCGACAATCCTCGGAATGTTATCGACAATGCCAAGAAGTCGTGGAAGAATTTGTTACTCCAAATTTCTGAAGAGACTTTGCAGGCAATCGATTCTAATTCACGTTTTAGGACTATGAATGTGAATGTTGAACTTTTCAGGGCGCAGATTGCTGATTTCGGCGAATTTTTTGCAGCATGGGTGCCTGTGAATCAGGATGATTACGGTGCATCTCGCCATGAAGTGGAAAAAATGCTTGCTGGCAGAAAGAACCTCCGCGAGTTTTATGCACCGAGATGGAATGGCTTCGGCATTCCGAAAAATAGTCTTGATGGCATGCGTGAAACTGTTATAGGGAACAAGAGTGCTTGCATTTCTGGATTGCTGAAGCGCAATGAAAAGCTCGATGCCATTGGTCTTGTCAAGAGATTTTGGCCGTTAAAGAACAAAAGGTTCATAAAGAAATTTGATGACCTTGCGGATATTGCTAGTGCCTCCTGGTTTAATCGGATTGAGTTGAATCCTGAAGCCAAAAAGCTGTATAAGCAATTTGAATCTTTGTTCGAAGATTGCGAAAATTTCCCGACGGATGCGATTTACGAAGAATCGACAAATCAGAACACGTGGTTGGAATACGGCTGTCATGATTCATTGAAGGCTTACGATATTCTTCGTAGACTTTGCCGTAAAGATATGGCGGGTGCTCCGCAAAAGTATTCTTGCGTGTTGTTGGGTGACGGCGACAACATGGGCGCTGCAATCGACAAAATAAGGACTAAGGCTGGTTTCCAGAATTTCACGAAGGAACTTTCCTTGTTTGCGGATAAGGTCAAGAATATTGTCGATGAAAATGATGGCTGCCTGATTTATGCGGGTGGCGATGACGTGATGGCGTTTGTCCCGATGGGAACGGCTTTGAAGTGTGCCAATGAATTGCGGCTTGCTTTTGCCGAGACGATGGCTCCAATTTGCAAATCGCAGGGAATAACGACACTCCCGACGTTGAGTGTCGGCATGGCAATTGTGCATCATTCTGAACCGTTGAGCAATGCGCTTGATTATGCCCGTCGTGCCGAAAAAATTGCAAAGAATTTTGATGGCAAGAATGCGTTGGCTGTTAGTCAAAATAAACGTTCTGGTGCTCCGATTGTCGTATCTGGCAAATGGGAAAAACAGGGCGACTTGCCGGGGCTTGTTGACCGCATGCAGAAAATGATTGCTCAATATACATCGGATTCCGATGATTCCACATTGCCTTCCCGTTTGGGTTACCAGTTGCGAGAAGCCTACGTCGAAGCTGGCGATAAGCTGGAATATAAGGTCAATGGCGGCAAGCTTGTTCCGATGAACGCTCAGTCTGCACTTGTCCAGAGAATTTTCTCGCAGAAGAAAAATGCGTCTGATGAGATGAACCAATTGCTTGTGGGGCGCACGTCTATTAGAAAACTTTCGGATGAACTTGTTGTAGCCCGCCAAATTGCTGGTGTCGGTTCTGATGTCTAGGGGGGGGGAAATGCGATATTCTATAAAGACTCGTAATCAGTTGATTCTTCGCGATGGAAAACCGTTTGGCGATGAGAAAAACTTTGGAGGTTCTTCTTATAGCTCGATTATGCCGCAAACGCTTGCAGGCATGATTCGAACTGCAATTGGTTTTTCAAAGAGTCCGAATTATTTTACGACAGACGAAAATATTCAGGCAATTTTGAATGTTGTCATAAGCAAGGTGATGTACTATGCAAAATTGGCAGGCAAGAATGAATTCTTGACGCCTCCGCCTGCGGATGTTGTTTTTACGAAGAACGGCGAGAAGTTAAAGTTGAATCAGCTTGCGTTTACTGAAATGCCTGCAGATTGTGGAACGGATATCCGCAATAGGGATTGGCTTGTCCCTTCTTTAGACTGTTCCGAAAAACCGGCGAAGGATATACCGCAGCGCTGGTTCTGGGATTCGTTTAGCCAGTACTTGAATGAACGTTTGCCCAGTGGTTCCGTTTTTTCGTTGGACGATATCGGGATAACGTCCATGATTTCGGATGTCCATATCCATAACGGATTAGACTATGGGACTCGCTCTACGCAGAATGGGCGTTTATTTGCCAATAAGCAGTTGTATATGGCTGCAAAAAAACAGTCTGACGGTTCTGCGGTTCCGGTGGAAATGTACTTTGAAACGTCCGAAGCTATGCCTGTTGGTGATGCCTTCTTGGGTGGCGAACGCAAGACTGTAGAAGTCGAGGAAACATCCTTGGAATTTCCGTTATTGCCGAAGGTGTTTGAAAACCAGCGCTTCTTGAAGGTCATCCTCATGACGCATGGCAATTTTGGTGGTTGGTGCCCGAAGTGGCTTATGCCGGACTTGAAAGCCGATTCTATTGAATTTGTTAATGTTCCCGAAACAGAATTCCGAGTGCGTTTGCGTTCTGCCTGCGTAAGCGGCTGGGATGGCGTTAGCGGTTGGGATTACGCAAGCAAGAAGGACGGTGGCAATGGTAAGCCCAAGGCTCTTTCGAAACTTGTACGCCCAGGAACGGTGTATCTTTTGGAATTGGAAAACCCCTCGCAGTCTGCTGATGTGGCGAATTACCTTTGGGGTAGTTCTCTTTGCGATGGTCAGGCGAAAAAAGACGGCTTTGGGCTTGTTGTACTAGGTCTAGCCGCTAAACAGGTAAAAGTTTAAAATAAAAAAGGAAAAACCATGAAAAAAATGTTATTCTCTATTCGCGCCCTTTCGTCTGTTCACTGTGGTGTAGGTCAGGGCTCTAGTGATATCGACTTGCCGACAGCTCGCCATGCGGTTTCGGGGCATCCTCTGATTCCAGGCTCTTCGCTGAAGGGCGTTCTGAAGGATGAATTTTTGAACGGAAGGTATTACAAGGATCAGTATCTGGGCAAGATTCGTGCCCTTTTTGGCGGGGATCCGACGGATCGTGAATCGTATGCTTCTGCCATTTCTGTGGGTGATGCGAACTTGGTCGCACTGCCGACACGTTCGAATTTCGGAACTTTTGCTTATTTGGCATCTACCTATACGCTCCAGATGTTTAAGGATTTGTGCATGCGCGTAGGGAAAAAGAATTGCCCTGCGATTCCGACTTTTGGACAGGTGGATCCTCAGAATGGTCATTACAAGGTGGCATTGACGACGGATAGTGTTCTCTGTGCACCGGGAACGAAAAACGTGTATCTTGAGGAATTGGACTTGAATGAAGACGCAAACCTCAAGGCAACATGCGATGCCTGGGCAGATTTGCTTTCGAAGCATTTCTTTGCCGATGAAGAAGGTCAGAAGTTGTTCAAGAAGCGTTTTGCGATTGTTGACGACAACGCTCTGAATTTCTTGACGGAAACGGCATTACCAGTGGACCCGCATATTGCTATTGATGAAAAAACGGGTTGCGTAAAGGATGGCGCTCTTTGGTACGAAGAAACGATGGCTCCGGAAACATTGCTTGCTGGCGTTATTTCTGTCGATCGCTCCTTTGATACTAGGCAGGCTGCACTTGCTGATGACCTTGCCGAATTGATTTCGGAACAGAAATCCCTGTATTGCCAAATTGGTGGCAAGGCGACAACTGGCAAGGGCTTTGTCGTGATGCATGTCGAAGCGTAGGGAGGTAAACATGGCTGGAACTACAAGTCAAAAGTATTCTAATATCGTTTTTTCCCGAATTCAGGCAAATGTAAATGCGACTGCGGATGACAAAGTTCTCAAACAGTACAAGGGACTTTGTAAACGTTCTGGCGGTATTCTTCGTACTGTCGGGCTTATCCAGTACCTCGCTTTTTTGAAGGCAAAAAGCAGCAAGTACAAACACTATGATATGCTTTTGAATGACTTGACTCGCGAGAGCGAAAATAACGATAATGTCGATGCCTTCATGACCAAAGTCCGTGGGATGTCTCTCAGTGATTACATGCAATGCACGCGTCGAATGCTGTTGCTGTTGCAGTGGCACAAGCGAGTCTCGGATATTTTGATTGAAGGTAACTGCGAATCGGGTGGGGATGACTGATGCCGATAGAAGCAATAAGAAAAGTACACAATGCGGTTGCAGGGGAGTTGACCTTGGGCGGAGACAACTTAGGTCTTGCCTTTGACCGTCTTGTGTCTAAAGTTGATAATCCCGGAAATAAGGAACACGAAATTAAGGATAAAGTTCTTGAAATCTTTTCCGGTTACAAGGTGAGCAGCCACATTGAATTGAAAAAGTCTTATACATACGCTTTTAATCAGTGGAAAAATGCGATAAAGGTGCAAAGTCAGACTTTGTCGTTTGACATTGTGAGCTTGTCAAAAGTCATTTTTGGTTCTGGAAATACATCTGCCCTTGAGGTGGGTGTCCACTTGAACAAGCCATGGGGCGTTCCGTATATCAGTGGTTCTTCTATCAAGGGAATCCTGGCGAGTTTCTTGCGTAAAACGGGAACGTTGTCTCTGGAAAGTCTGGACTATGTGAATATCTTTGGAGGCAACTATGATGGAAAGAAATATTCCGGGTCAGTAGTTTTCAATGACGCCTGGCTCTATCCTGATTGCGACAGCTGGTTTGAAAGGGATATCATCAATCCGCATTATCAAAAATACTATAGCGGAGAACGCTTCCCGGATGGGATGGAAAGCCCAATTCCTGTTCAGACGTTGACTTTAAGCAGTGGCATGAGTTTCTTTGTTTCGATGCAGGGACCAGACAATTTGCTCAAGTATTTAAAGGATGTGCTAGGTCAGGCATTCTTTGAAATTGGTGCAGGCGCAAAGACCGCCGTCGGTTATGGTCGTTTCAAGGTTGTCGCATCTGAAGAGGAACGTAAAAAGCTCGAAGAATCTGTACGCAAGCCTAAAGTGGAACAGTACACGGTTGCCGTTGCTGCGGAAAGACCTGCTGCGGGTGCACTGCGGGGCAATTTCCAAAATAGAATGTCTCAGCCTAAGATATCTACATTCCCTATAGAAGTTGTCGCTTCAATTAAGGGTAAGACTAAAAAGGGAAAATGGCAAGTTAGTGTAAATATAAAGGATAAGGATACTTTGATCGCTGTCAATAATAGCGATGCAATCCCTGCGGATAAGGGGATTGATTCGGAAATTCGAGTCAAGGTTCTGTCCGTTGCGATGGCTGAATATTTACCGTAATTGGAGATTGTAATTCGTTAAATGTCCAAGGTCCTAGTATCATTCTTGGGGACATCCCGACCGGAAAAAACTGATTCCGGTTATCGTCAGTATCGTCGTGCAAACTATGTGTTCCCCGACGGGGAGCGCATAGAAAGCTCTTTTGTCGCACTAGCCTTAAAGAAACATTATCAAATCGATAAAATAATTTTGATAGGCACTCCAAAATCTATGTGGGAAGAAGTCTATTACGCCTTTTCGGGAAATTTGGACGACACCTACACAGAAATTGGCGAATTTTGCGAGGCGGCTAATCACTGCACAAAGTTGGAAGACTTTCCGCATATAGACGAAATTGAAAGCTCTTTGGGCTACGGCTCAAAGGTCATTTTGGTCCATTACGGGCTGGATTCCAATGAGATGAATGAAAATTCCAAGAAGGTTCTGTCGCTGGAGCAGTTTCTTGAACAAGACGATGAACTTTTTGTAGATATAACGCATTCGTTCAGATCGCTGCCGTTGCTATTGATGAACAGCCTGATTTTCCTCAGGAATGTCAGTCAAAAGAATATTTCCATACAATCGATTTCTTATGGTATGCTGGATATTACTCAGGAAATGGGCAAGACTCCGGTAATCGAGATGAAGTCTATCCTTGAAATCAATGACTGGATTTCGGGCGCCTCTGAATTCATGGGGTCGGGCAATGCCTATAGGATTGCGGACTTGTTAGATGCCAATGTCGTGGCAACGCCAAGCGACCATTATGCGGCAAAGATTTTGCGAGAGTTTTCGGACGTATTGAACTTCAACTACATTGGGGCTATCCAGGAACAGGTGAAGAATATACGGAAGATAGATTTTGAGCAAATGTCGGAATATGGGCGGTTGATTGCGAAACCCATTGTAGATGCTTTTTTGGATCGGTTCAAAAGGGCAAAGCTCCTTTCGCAATTTCAGTACTATTTGGCTGAATTCCAGTTTGCGCAAAGGCATTATGCGGCGGCATCCCTTTGCTTATCGGAAGCCTACGTTTCTTTTATGGCGGAATGCGTTGCTTATAAAGTTGATGACAAGCAGAATCGTTCAATGGCTAAGAATTTGCTGACAGGAAAATGTGGAAAGCAGAGCTTGGTGGACCCTTTTTTTGAAAATAATTGCAACTCTCTTAAAAAGAATGGGGCGCTTTTGCTGGGGAGGGAAGCTTTGGGCGTGGTGCAGCCATGCAGCGAAGCCCAGCTGCTCAAGCTGAGTCTTCGAAAGTGCTATACGGATGTGACCGATATTCGAAACGAGGTGGCTCACAGTTTAAAGGGCGAGTATTCCCTTGCAACGATGATCAAGACCATTGGTGATAATTTGCGGTATCTGAAACCGTATATAGTCCCGGATAGAAGAAAATGAGTAAATTGTTCGTACTGACAAACCATACGGTGACTGCGGAGCAGCAAACTGATGCTATGAAGACCCTTGGTGTCGATTCATTGGTAGATTTGCCGCCGACGCTGAAACAGGAATGGGGAAGGGTCCCGCCGGAATTGGATTCTGTTAGCGGTTATGTCGCTCCGTTTTTGGATTGGCTTGCGGTGAATGTGGCTGATGGCGATGTCGTGTGGGTACAGGGCGAATGGGGCGCGACTGTGTGCGTCTTGGACTGGTGTCGTGTTCGTGGGGTGCGTTGCGTTTATGCGACGACCAAGCGCGAGGCGACCGAGGTTCATTCCGCTGCTGGTGTGCAAATGACGCATGTTTTTGTGCATGTGCGATTCAGGGATTTCCCTTTGCCGTAATGCGGTTCATGAACCCTTTGGGTTCGAAAACCATATATTTCAGTGCCTGGTACGGGATACTAGGTCGCAGATTGACAACATCGAAAAGCATTCCTCTCGCAAGAGAGATTAAGATGCCCACTGATTGATTGCCTCCGTGATGCATGGCAACCCCTGAAAAGCATTACTCTCGAAAGAGAGATGGCAACCTAACGGTTGCCTGCTTGTCGGCTCGGTCATACCCACGCAAGCGTGGTCGCGACACTCGCCTCTGTTGCAGTAAGACTTGGGAAATGCATAACGGTTAAAAGTGTACAAGACTGTCATTCCCGCTACCGAGCGGGAATCTCCTTTAGACTCTCACAAGAGAGATTAAGACCCGTTTTCACTCGAGAATACCTTCATGTCAGGATGTACATGCCCTGAAAAGCGGCAGCCTACGGCTACCAGCTTGTCGGCTCGGTCATGCTCACGCAAGCGTGTTCGCGACACTCGCCTCTGTTGCAGTAAGACTAGGAAATGCGTAAGGGCGAAAAGTGTACAAGACTGTCATTCCCGCCTCCGAGCGGGAATCTCCCTTTGACTCTCGCAAGAGAGATTAAGACGGATGCCATGTAACAACTTTGTTGATGCCCCAGATCCCCTGAAAAGCGCTCCTCTCGCAAGAGAGATTGCAGCCTACGGCTGCCTGCTTGTCGGCTCGGAAATGGTCCCGCAAGCGGTCCCGCTTCGCTCGCCTCTGTCGCAGTAAGACTTGGAATGTATAGGGGCAAGAAGTGTACAAGGCTGTCATTCCCGCCCCCGAGCGGGAATCTCCCTTTGACTCTCGCAAGAGAGATTAAGACGAATTGGCGAGCCCTTTGAAGACAGCGAGGTTTAGCGCCCCTGAAAAGTGTTACTCTCTAAGAGAGATTAAGACCCATTCGGCTTCTTGATGAGGTAGCCCACGATTTCACCCCTGAAAAGCGATACTCTCGCAAGAGAGATTAAGACACCCACACACGTTCGCTATGGGTCTGACGTTCATCAGCTTGAAAAGCATTCCTCTTGCAAGAGAGATTGCAGCCTACGGCTGCCTGCTTGTCGGCTCGGAAATGGTCCCGCTTCGCTCGCCTCTGTCGCAGTAAGACTTGGAAATGCGTAAGGGCGAAAAGTGTACAAGACTGTCATTCCCGCCTCCGAGCGGGAATCTCCTTTCCGACTCTTGTAAGAGAGATTAAGACCTTAAATCCTCATCGGCGACCTCAGCGTTAAGCTTAACCCTGAAAAGCGATACTCTCGCAAGAGAGATGACAATCTTCGATTGTCTGCTCCAAGGCTCGGCAATGGAAATGCGAGCATTTCCGCTGCTCTCGCCTTACGTCGCAGTGCGAGCCTATGGCTGCCTGCTTGTCGGCTCGGAAATGGTCCTGCAAGCGGCGGTCCCGCTTCGCTCGCCTCTGTCGCAGTAAGACTTGGAAAAACGCAAATATCAAACAACGTCATTCTGAACGGAGTGAAGAATCCAGTTACAGTAAAAGCCTCTCGCAAGAGAGATTGAGACCGATTCGTTATTGCGCCGGAACAAGTACCGCAAATAATCCCAGAAAAGCAAAATTCTCACAAGAGAGATTAAGACAATACTTTACTTCCGAACTTGAACCCGCCGTATGTTACGACTTGAAAAGTATTCCTCTTGCAAGAGAGATGACAATCTTCGATTGTCTGCACCTAGGCTCGGTAATGGAAATGTTAGCATTTTCGCCGTTCTCGCCTTATGTCGTAGTAAGACTTGGGAATGTATAAGGGTAAAAAGTGTACAAGGTTGTCATTCCCGCCTCCGAGCGGGAATCTCCCTTTGTACTCTCGCAAGAGAGATTAAGACGGGAAAGATTCAAATTCAGCTTCGGCACATTCTCTTCCCTGAAAAGCGCTTCTCTCGCAAGAGAGATGGCAACCTATCGGTTGCCTGCTTGTCGGCTCGGTCATGCCCACGCAAGCGTGGTCGCGCCACTCGCCTCTGTCGCAGTAAGACTTGGAATGCGCAAGTGTAAAACGTGTACTTGACTGTCATTCCCGCCTCCGAGCGGGAATCTCCCTTTGTACTCTCGCAAGAGAGCTGGCAACTTACGGTTGCCAAGTGAGCTGCTCAGCCATGCCGGTGTGTAAGCACACCGTCGCGGCGTTAGCCTTGAACACTTGTAAGACTAGGGAATGCATAAGAGCAAAAAGTGTATTGAAATGTCGTTCCCGCCACCGAGCGGGATTCTCCCTTTTATTATCAATTGGGACTGCGGAGCCTAAAATTTCCCGTTTTTACTCAAAAAAGTGTAAATTTAATATGTCCGGTTTGCTAGGCTGGGTGGCAACTTGAAATTCGATACAGACAACATTTGTGTTACCATGCCGAAATTGAGCTGAAAACGCCAATTTTGGTCGCTTTTTAGGGATGTGTAAAGAAATAGTTGCGAAATAAATGGTGCATTGATGGGCTGTTTTGCTTCCCCCCCCCCGGAAGCCTTGATTTACAAGGTTGCCAGAAGGGTACACCTGAAAAGCGTAACTCTCGAAAGAGAGATGGCAACCCTAGCGGTTGCCTGCTTGTCGGCTCGATCATGCCCACGCAAGCGTGTTCGCGACACTCGCCTCTGTTGCAGTAAGACTTGAAATGCGTTAGGGAGAAACGTGTATAGGTCTGTCATTCCCGCCCCCAAGCGGGAAACTCCTTTAGCCTCTCGTAAGAGAGATTGCAGCTACGCTGCCAAGTGTGCGGCTCAGCCATGCCGGAGTGCATGTTCCCCGTCGCGGCATTCGCCTTGAACACCTGTAAGACTTTTCTTATAAAAGAGATTAAGATTAATACATATGGGCAAACGTGTTCTTGATAGAAGAACCCTGAAAAATGATACTCTTGTAAGAGAGATTACAGCCTACAATCGCCTGCTGGCTTGGTCATGCTCTCGCAAGCGAGGTCGCGCCACACGCCTCTGTCGCAGTAAGACTTGGGAACTCTCACAAGAGAGATTAAGACTTATCCGCACTCTTGGCGGTTTCATCGGAACACGCCCCCTGAAAAGCGTAACTCTCGCAAGAGAGATGACAATCTTCGATGGTCCGCTCCTAGGTTCGGCAATGGAAATGCGAGCATTTCTGCTGCCTGCTTGTCGGTTCGGAAGTGGGCTTGCGAGCAATCCCGCTTCGCTCGCCTCTGTCGCAGTAAGACTCGGAATGCGTAATGCTGGAAAGTGTATCAAACTGTCATTCCCGCCTCCGAGCGGGAATCTTCCATAGACTCTTGCAAGAGAGATTAAGATCCGAAAAGCTTCGCCAGCACCTCATCCTTGTGTTTCCACCCTTGAAAAGTATTCTTCTCGCAAGAGAGATTAAGACAGACTACCATTCATCAAGAAACATCCGAGTCCTTGAACCCTGAAAAGCATAACTCTCGAAAGAGAGATTAAGACAAATCTTTATAGAGCGGAAAACGTCCAGTATTCTTTTTAGCCCTGAAAAGCGTAACTCTCGAAAGAGAGATGGCAACCTATCGGTTGCCAGCTAGTCGACTCGGTCATGCCCATGCAAGCGTGGTCGCGCCACTCGCCTCTGTCGCAGTAAGACTAGGGAAAGCGTAAGGGTAAAAAGTGTACAAGGTTGTCATTCCCGCCATCGAGCGGGAATCTCCTTTAGCCTCTCACAAGAGAGATTAAGACCCACAATAATCCTGGATCAGACCATTAAACCTCTTTTCCCTGAAAAGCGATACTCTCGCAAGAGAGATTGCAGCCTACGGCTGCCTGCTTGTCGGCTCGGAAATGGTCCCGCAAGTGGTCCCGCTTCACTCGCCTCTGTCGCAGTAAGACTTGGAATGCATAAGGGCAAAAAGTGTATAAGGCTGTCATTCCCGCCACAGAGCGGGAATCTCCCATAGACTCTCGCAAGAGAGATTAAGACAGTTCTTGCCAGTCATTTCGCTCCTTGTAGACATACCTCCCCTGAAAGGCATTCCTCTCGCAAGAGAGATGGCAACCTTACGGTTGCCTGCTTGTCGGCTCGATCATGCCCACGCAAGCGTGTTCGCGACACTCGCCTCTGTCGCAGTAAGACTATGGAAAGCGTAAGGGTAAAAAGTGTACAAGGTTGTCATTCCCGCCCCCAAGCGGGAAACTCCTTTAGCCTCTCGTTAGAGAGATTAAGACTCACTAAGGATGACCTGGATCTTGCTGTAGTCATCTCTGAAAAATTCTCCTCTTGCAAGAAAGATGGCAACCTTATGGCTGCCTGCTTGTCGGCTCGGTCACGCCCACGTAATCTTGGACACGACGCTTGCCTTTGTTGCTGTAAGACTTGGGGAAAAGCGGAATTTGCCATGCAATGTCATCCTGGTCCCAGTGCCGGGAACGCCATATTTCTCTAAAGGAAAAAAGCCTCTCGAGAGAGATTAAGACCTGTTACGCTTACAAGCGTTCTCGACTTTTTTCTTGTCCTGAAAAGCATAGCTCTCGTAAGAGAGATTAAGACTTTTCAGCCTTAGCCTTAAGAGCTGCAAGTTCATCTGCCTGAAAAACACTTCACTCGCCTCTGTCGCAGTAAGACTTGGAAATGCATAATGCTAAAAAGTGTACTAAGCTGTCATTCCCGCCTCCGAGCGGGAATCTCCTTTCCGACTCTCGCAAGAGAGATTAAGCCAAAGCGTGAACGAGTCACCGTTGTAGGTGAACTTGATTCTCTGAAAAACCGTCCTCCCGCTTTTTGCTTTTGCGCTCCTTGCACTTTTTCCCAAAAACAGGTTGACACTTTTGTTGTTTTTGTCGATATATGTTATGTCAGACGCTCGTTACGTTCGACATAACATTTTACTCCTAAGGTTGGCGGTCCCGGTAAAAATCGGGTCCGTTTTTTATTTGACAATTGATGGCGCAGAGCCTAAAATTTCCCATTTTCACTCAAAAAAGTGTAAATTTAAGGTGTCCGGTCTGCAAGTCCGGGTGGCAACTTGACATTTATTACAGACAACATTTGTGTTGCCATGCCGAAATTGAGCTGAAAACGCCAATTTTGACCGCTTTTTAGGGCTTTGTAAAGAAAAAATTAAATTCTATCAAGTGCTTTTGTGTGCAGTTGTTACCAACGGCCGCCTGGACCCCTTTATTTATGCGGGCTCCAGAGGGGTACCCCCTGAAAAGCATTCCTCTCGCAAGAGAGATGGCAACCTGTCGGTTGCCTGCTTGTCGGCTCGGAAATGGTCCCGCAAGCGGTCCCGCTTCACTCGCCTCAGTCGCAGTAAGACTTGGAACTCTCGCAAGAGAGATTAAGACGTACTGTGATTTGCTCAAGCTCGGTCATCTCTCAACCCTGAAAAGCGCTCCTCTCGCAAGAGAGATTAAGACGATTTTCGCATCTTGATGAGCGGCCCCTGACGCTCAAGTTCTGAAAAGCATTACTCTCGAAAGAGAGATGGCAACTTGGCGGTTGCCTGCTTGTCGGCTCGGTCATGCCCGAACAAGCACGGTCGCGCCGCTCGCCTCTGTCGCAGTAAGACTTGGAATGCGTAAAGGCGAATAGTGTACAAGACTGTCATTCCCGCCCCCGATCGGGAATCTCCTTTAGCCTCTCGAAAGAGAGATTAAGACCTATACGTTGCAAGTGGTTCAAACATTTTGGGGGCAGCCCTGAAAAGTATTACTCTCGCAAGAGAGATTGAGACTAGAAACAATAACATGCTCCTATAAAGCAGAAGATGCGTCTCGGAAAAGCGATACTCTCGCAAGAGAGATTGCAACCTGTCGGTTGCCTGCTTGTCGGCTCGGAAATGGTCCCGCAAGCAGTTCCGCTTCGCTCGCCTCTGTCGCAGTAAGACTAGAGAATGCGTAAGGTTTGAAAGTGTATCAGGCTGTCATTCCCGCCTCCGAGCGGGAATCTCCTTTAGACTCTCGAAAGAGAGATTAAGACCCGGTATCCTTGTTCTTCACAACGGTGGAAAGGTAGGACCCTGAAAAGCATTCCTCTCGCAAGGGAGATGAAAATCTTTGATTGTCTGCTCCTAAGCTCGGCAATGGAAATGCAAGCATTTTCGCTGCTCTCGCTTTACGTAGCAGTGCGAGCCTAGGCAGCCTGCTTGTCGGCTCGGTCATGCCCACGCAAGCGTATTCGCGACACTCGCCTCTGTCGCAGTAAGACTTTGGAAACTCTCTAAGAGAGATTAAGACTACTTCAATGCAGCACCAAGCGAGACTGTGTATTCCCCCTGAAAAGCATTACTCTCGAAAGAGAGATTAAGACTTATTTAAGCATCTAGCTTTCAGAACTGCTTCTTTAGCCTGAAAAGCATTACTCTCGCAAGAGAGATGGCAACCTTACGGCTGCCTGCTTGTCGGCTCGGTCATGCCCACGCAAGCGTGGTCGCGCCACTCGCCTCTGTCGCAGTAAGACTTGGAACTCTCGAAAGAGAGATTAAGACCTCCATTTATCCCCGATATAACCTGCGCTTTGGTTCTTTGAAGAACTATACTATCTCTCTTAATTTTTAAGTGGAATCTTGTAATATGGTTTGTTCTTTTATGTCTAAAAGCGTATATTTGGTACATCTTTATGCAAATTCCTGCGATAAAAATTGTACGCTCGCATTATACGTTGACTGTCGAAAACGCTCAGAAGTTTTCGCAGTTCCCGGAGGCTTGCATTCGCGGGGCTTTGGGCTACTTGCTTTATGATTGGGCAAACCAGTTTAGCAATGCCGACAATCCGTTTAAAGCGGAGCTTTGCATCCGTTTGTACGAGACGCTTGTTGGTGCGTTTCCGAATAAAGAGATTGAAGTCCGTGAGGCGACTCCGCCTAAAATGGGAATGTTGTTTGTAACGAAGTCTCCGTCGGCTCAGAATGTTTTTGAATTAGAGTTGACGTTGTTTGGTGATAACGATGATTTGTTGCATTTATTCTCGGTTGCCTTAAGGCGATTGGGTGCCGAGGGAATTGGTCGAGAATTTATTCGATATACGGTTCATTCAAAAATTATATCCCAAGTCGGGATCCTCTCCGATTTTATAAAGGAGTTCCCGCAGAGTCTGGATGCTTTAGATGTTGAGTTGTCGTTTTATTCTCCAACGACGTTAAAAGCTTTAGGTGGATTTTTGTTAGAAGATTGGGATAAAGAAGCCTTTGCACGTAATCTTTACAATCGAATAGAACTTTTGTGTAAGGCGTTGAATGTTCCGTACGCTCCAAAATATACGTTGTTTGAGTTTGTGAATGTCTTTACATCACTAGAATGCTGTTGCTTGACATCGTCTGCTCCTCGTAAACGCTTTAGTTCTCGTCAGCATCAAAGAGTAGACTGTTCTGGGTTTACAGGAAATGTTTTGATAAAACAGGTCCCACGTCCTGTATTAGAAATGTTGCTTTGTGGAGAACAACTTGCTGTTGGGAAAAATACGACTTTTGGTAATGGTCGTTATAATCTGACAACACTGCAAATCGGGCATTCTTCATCTTTATGCCCGCGCGCTTTGCAGTAGTTGCGCCCAAAGTAAATGATTTGCAAATGACGCTTTTCCCATTCGCTTTCGGGAAAAGCTTTTTTTAAATCTTCTTCGGTCTTTTCGACGCTCGAACCATCGCTTAATCCCCAACGTTCGGCAAGGCGATGAATGTGCGTATCGACCGGGAATGCTGGGAGCTTAAAGATGTGGCTCATGATGACGCTTGCCGTCTTGTGTCCAACTCCGGGGAGGCTTTCGAGTTCCTCGAATGTGTGCGGGACTTCGCCTTTAAATTTTTCAACGAGCGCTTGCGAGAGCTTGAAGATGTTCACGCTCTTGGTGTTAAAGAAACCGCAAGGCTTGATGATTTCGGCAATGCGGTCGACGCCGAGCTTAATCATTTTGGCGGGGGTGTTCGCTTCTTTGAAGAGGACTGCGGTCACTTGGTTCACGCGGATGTCTGTGCATTGAGCGCTTAAGACAACAGCGACGAGGAGCGTAAATGGGCTTGTAAAATCCAGTGGAATGGGCGGATTTGGGTACAGCTCGTCCAGCTTATCGCCAATGAATTTGATTTTCGCAGCTTTGTTCATTTTCCGCTCCTTCAAGTTTCACTGGATTCGCCGCGATTCTCGCCTTGGGCGTTCTTTCGTCTAATTCTTGTCGCGAGTGAAGTCTTGCTGCATGTTGAAGCTCGGCATATCGTCGTGCGGGTGCCCCACCTGAACGGCAGGGACGCCTGCATAAGTCGTGTGAGCAGGAACATCGCAAAGTACCACGGCGCCAGCGCCAATCTTTGCACCATCGCCGATGTGGATATTTCCGAGCAACTGGGCATGGGCGCCGAGCATCACGCCATTCCCGATTTTCGGGTGACGGTCGCCGATTTCGTTCCCGGTACCGCCCAAGGTCACGCCATGTAAAAAGCTCACGTTGTTTCCGACGGTTGCGGTTTCGCCGATGACGATATTTGTGGCGTGGTCCACCAAAAGTCCATGACCAATTTTTGCTGCCGGGTGGATGTCCATACCGAACTTGCGGCTGATGATGCTCTGGAGCATCTTGGCGGGGAAGTGTCTGCCTTCTTCGTAAAGGACATGGGCTACGCGGTAGGCTTGCAAACCTTGGAATCCCTTGAAGAACAGGAGTGGTTCGAGGGGACCTGTGCAAGCGGGATCGCGGAGGACTGTTGCGTGCAAGTCCTTGGTCGCGCAAATAAGCAATTGGGGATACTTTTCGTACATGACGCGGAACATCTTCTCGAGTTCTGCGCGGTCGATGACTTCACCGGCGAGCTGACAGGCGAGGGTTACTCCAAGCATATCCGCAAAATTCTTGCGGTTAAGGATTTGCTCTTCGAGCATCAACTTCGAAAACGGCTCGGTCTTGACGAGCTCTGCTGCGTCCTTGCGGAGTAACTGTTCCATTTCTTCTGGTGTCATGATGACGCCAAATATAGAAAATATGCAGTCGCGGCGCGTTCCTATTTGCTTTTCTTATAACTCTAGTAGCGCTTTGGCGGGAATCCAGAACCAGTCGGGGCGGAATTCTAGCTCGTAGCATGCTTCGTAGATGGCTTTTGCGAGAATGTATGGCTTGGATTCCTTTTCGATTTCTTCGGTGGAAATCCCGGAGACTTTGGAATATCCTGTGATAAAAGACTTTTGCGCTTCGGTCGGATCGGTCTTGGCGACGGCGCCTGCGTAGGCAAAACTGCGGAGCATGCCAGCAATATCGACAGCGGGGGAGCGGATGGTGCGCCTGTAGTCGAGGCTACGCGTGGGTTCCCCTTCAAAGTCGATAATCTCGAAATGCTTGGTGCCGTTTGCACTTTGCGTAATCAGCACTTGCCCAAGATGGTAATCCCCGTGGATGCGTTGCTTTTTGATAGTCTTGTCGCTGAACGTTTCGCGGAGCAAGTCGCTGTAGCGGATGCGCAGTTCCGGGAGCTTTTCGCGCAGTTGCGGAGCGTACTCGGTATCTGTGGAGTTCTTCAAAAGCTGTGCCAATCGATCGAAAGGTGGCTCAATGCCGCTGTACTTGGGGCCGCTTAAACGCTTGAGGCTTTCGTGCATTTGCGCGGTGGACATCCCGAGCTGGAATGCGTCCGTGCTATTCATGTTGTTGCAGAATTCGCTCCAGGCATCAAGTGCGTTCGGGAAATGCTCTTCGAGGATTCCCCACGTGTAAATTTCGCCGCCTTTAGCCTTGTAATTGCAGACGGCGTAAAGTCTTGGGACGCGGCTGCTGTCAGCCTTGTTCATCGCCTCAAGAATTTCGGCTTCGGGGTGTAAACCCGGTTCTAGCCTGCGATAAAGCTTGAAGAAAAACTTGCCGGGAGCGCAAAATGCGGAATTGCTCTGTTCCTTTGAAACAGGCTTGATGCTCGTGAGGGCTGCCCTAGAAAATGGCGATGTAATCCGGAACGAGAAAAATCCGGAGTCGCCTGCGAAAACGGACTGCTGGGAACCATCGAGGAAAGCGTCTTCGAGAATTTTACCGACTGCATTTTCGTCATCGATGACGGTGTAAATGTCGCTTTCGCCATCGTCAAACGAAACCTTGATAAGTTTGATGCGCGTGTTGCCGGCTTCTGTGGAGTCGAGCATGTCTGCGCGTAAGATGGTTCTGTTTTTTCCCATGAACCAACGTTGTTTGCTAAAATACTTGATAAGGTTCATAGTCCGAATATATAATTTTTGACCAGAAAATATTTTTTTAATAATAAACCGTTTGACCAAAATAATAT
>Ga0310690_10001917_pt1 | contig 35627 bp, 48 predicted proteins | sample AusTroGonzalo_MG_2_FD_207661 | JGI IMG/M metagenome (GOLD analysis project Ga0310690, IMG submission 207661) | Bovine rumen microbial communities from tropical cattle in Woodstock, Queensland, Australia - Gonzalo_04 (v2) (version 2) | ecosystem: Host-associated > Mammals > Digestive system >...
ACGACGGCCTTCGTCTTCATGTCCGTGATCTCCAGGGACAGGACGTTTTTGCCGTCGCTCTTGAAGCCCGTGACCGCGAGGCGCGGGTATTCGTTGAGACGGTAGTGGCCGTTGTTGTCGCGCGTCGTCTGTGCGTTCAGCCAGATAAACGGGGCGTTGTAGAGCTCGCGGCCGATGCCCCAGGCGAATCCCGCGCGCTTGCGGGCGTCCGAAGCCTGGGACTTTTCTTCGCCGACGGTGCCTTCGACGCCACAATCGGACTTCGAGATCCACTCGCCGCCCACCTTGATCGAGAGCCGGCAGAAGAGCTTGCCGCCCGCGTCGAAGAATTCGTTCTGCCAGCTTTCAGGGCCGACTACTTCGTCGAGGATGTCCATATCCGTGCGCGCGTTCTTATAGAGGAGGACGGAGAATCCGTTGCTGCCCACCGTGCCCACGCGGCACTCCACCTGCTCGGCCTTCAGAGGGGGGAATTTAAGCGTTGCCATACTACTTGCCCTCCTTCATATTTTCGATGATGTTACCGACGGTCTCCATGCCCAGGGCGGGACTGTAGCCTTCGATGCCGACACACTCTTCGATGCCGTCTTCGTCGCAGCAGCGGACCGGCTTCCAGAGGATTTCGACTTTTTCGATGGGCTCACCCAGGGCGTCCCCCAAATCGGCTGCCAGCTCCATCTTGGCGTTCGCAATGGCCGCGTTGATGTACTTGGCCTGGTCGATAGGGACCAGCTCACTCAGCAGGTCCTGGGAGATCAGCACGTCGCGGGTGAAAATTTTCGCATTCGCGCTGATACGATTGGCATACAGGATGCCGGTGTACTTCGAAGAGAACAGCCGGTAGAGGTTACCGGCGCCGTCTTCCATAAAATGGCTCTCGAGACTGACGGGCCGCTTTTCAAAGATTGCAGAAGTAATCATTTTTTTGTGTTTTTTTAAAGGGTCCGGGAACCCGCCCGGTCGGTTTTATTTTCTGCTACAAAGGTATACAATATTTTTTATTCGTGCAAAATATTTTTGCAAAAATTTTTCAGATTGAGGCCCGATTCGCGGCCTCAGCCTCCCACAGCGCGGTTATCTCGGTACGAGAAAATACGCACTTCGAGTTTTTGGCGGGTCCCTTGCGGCGCGGGGCGATGTCGCCCTGGGCGATGTGATAGTCCAGCCACTTGCGGCCGTGAAGCTCCTCGGCCTCGCGCTTCGACAGTTCGTCAAATGCGGGGTGCATGAGTGCCACGGTGGCAGCCGCGGACACGCGGGCCATCCTCAGCAAGAGATCCTTATCGCGTTGCAGGTCCGTCATGCTACTTCTTTTCGTAACGGCCGGCGGAGACCAGCGCCTTGATGACGGTAGGGTAACTGGCGCCCAGGGCCACGGCGATCATGTTCGCCTTCGGTGTCGGGCGCAGGTAGCGATTTTCGGGGTTTGCAGAAAGCTCATCCCACTTCGCCACAATCTTTTCGTATAAAACAGTGTTCGTAGTACGCATAACAGTAAATTTTTTTATTCTTTCCCTTGCGTGTTCCGATAATCTTTTCTATATTTGTATAATAAATATAGGTAATCATTGGAGTTTGCCTAAATATTTACCACAAAGATAAAAAACATTTCGTAAAATACAAAAATATTTTTATCATGGACACGCAAAAAACATTCCCCTTCTCCGATTTCGCCCTCAAAGGCGACTTCACGCGTGCGGATATTTTGACAGCCCTGAAAATCTGCCCGTACACTTCTTATCGCATCGGAGCCGAAACCGGCATCACGCAGGCCAGCATCCAGAATTATAGGACCGGCCGGTCACGCCCCTCAGTACAGATAGCACGCTCCCTGGCAAGTTACCTTCGCCTATACGAATACGTCACGCAGCACAAAGACGAGATGGACTATTTGGAGTTCCTTGAAAAATACGGCGTCAATCCCCTGGTGGAGCCGAAGCCCGTCACGATAGGATACGTTGACGGATATACGCCGAAAACGACGAAGGAAGAGGGCGACACGATGGAGCAGCCCGGCCTTCATGCAGATGTGGTCCTGGGACGTGAGAGGCAGGAGTATGAGGAGGCCCTTGACGCGGTCCACGAACAGATAGACGCCCTCCATGCCCTGGTCCTGGCACAAAAAAAGACGATCGATAACTATAAACGCGAAATCGAACGCCTGTCAGAAAAGCTTAAAGAGAGATTTTAAATCACTATAAAACAATGATTTACGAACAGGTACTTCTGTTTCTCAGCTATGATGCCGAGAATCTTGAGCGCCTGACGGCCTACACAATGATAGTCTGGGAACGGCGGTTCCTTCTCCATATAGAGGAACTGCCGGCCTAGCGCCAGTTGAATAGGTCCAATACTGCCCGGTTGGCCTTCTGGTGTTGGGTAAAATCGGGGGCAATGTAGACGTCGTCGATCGCTGTCGCACGGTCCGCGTGGCTTAAAGCCTCATGTACAGTCCATTTATCCGTCCTGGCGTCGTTACGGGCCAGCGTGGCCCACGTATGCCGCGCGCTATATATTGTCACCTTTTTTCCCACTAATTTTGAGATATACGTCATTCCGGTAGAGACTGACGAATAAAAGCTCTTGTAGCTCTTGTACCGGACACGCAGGCGGCCAAGCAGATGGTCGCGATCCATGTACCTGGACAGTATTTTCCGGGCCTCAGGTTCGATCTTCACCACTATCTCGACGGGGTGCTGGTCTATCGTCTTGAGCCGGGTGAAGGTCACGAAGCCGGGCGGGTTTTCGATATTGTGCCACAGGTCAATAGTGTTCATGCCCTGCATCGAAAATGATAAAAGAAATATATCCTGCGCTAGGTTTCTTTTACTGTTGGTTCGGTTTTCGCGCGGCAAATCGATGATCTTTTGGACCAGTTCCCGGCTGACGTTTCTGTGTTTGTTTGTCTTTTTGACGGCCGGCGCCTTGACGACATCGAACGGATCCAGGGGGATCCTTATTGTTCTGCTGTCCTCGTCATTATATTCAAGTCTAGCCAGGTGATGCACCTTTGATAGCTTCGAAATGTAGCACTCTATCGTCGCCGGGCTCAGGTTCTTTTGGTTCTTGTCTTGCAGGTAGGCGATAAATCCCCGGAGCCAGCGGGCCGTGATATCATTTATGTCGGGATTTATGTCACTGTTATATTCCTTCGCTGCCTTCAATGCCGACTCGTAGTTACTGCCGGTACCGGGTTTGCGCGTGGCCGCGTATCGCATCCCATATTCATAAAAATCCAGGCGGAATTGATCCTCATTACTCAGGGCCCTTTTGATATGGTCCACCACCTGGTCGACATCCATGCCGCTCGCCTCAAAACCTAACGCCGTGACGGCATCCCGCATTTTTTTAATATCCCTATTCAATACATCCAATACCTGGTGATCCTTGATCTTCAGCCCTCGCGTGAGCTGTTCCGTCGTTACATTTACCTGCGTGGAAAGGTTGCGGCTCTTCCGGCCGTGCGTGACACGAATTTTCACATTAAAGCTCCCGTCGCGACGGCGCTGATGGGCGTAAACGACAGGCTTGAACGTAGTCGACATGGCGTAACTGTGTTTTTGAACAACTATCGAACAACAATGATCGGTAATTGTACGCAAAAATACGTATTTTTTCCCAAGATAAAAAGTGGAATAAGGGCTAGAATCTCAGCTAGAAAGCGGTGGGGCTGGATTTTCCAAAAAATTTGTTTCCCAAATTTACACAAACTGTGTCTATTGTACTGGTATTTACTGGGTTACAAAATTTCGTTTTGCCAAATCGAATAACTATTGAACAACTTCTGCTATTTTAACGAAAGCGGGAGCCGGTCTTCCCGACTCCCACCCCTTTAAAAAACACAACTATCAGCGGAACCGATAGCGCCACAAATATACAAATATTTACCGAAACTACAAAAAAAACCGCCACCCCTTTTTTTGGGAGGCGGCGGCCGAAGACTTGCGTCTTCATCCCGTGTTTATATGCAGGTGCAAAGGTATGGAATTTTTCTTAAAACTGCAAAATGTCAATGGCGGCCGTGGCCCCGAATACGGCGGTCTTGCCGGCGAAGTCGTAGCCGCTCCACCCCTTCAACTCAAAGAAGTCACCCTTGTACTTGATGTACCCTGCAGGCCCGTATGTCAGGCCCGGGGATTCCTTCCGGGGGACGACCGTCACAAAGCCCTCCGCGCCGATTCTCAGGGGCTTGAATTTCTTGACGGGCTGCTCTACTGTCTGTGTGATGATCTGCGTCGTATTGGCCACTTTTGCGCTGTCCAGGGCCGGTCCGATGCCACCCAGCTGCAGGCCCGACACCCAGGCCTCGAATTGCGGCTCACTGTAGTGCTTCTGCACGCGCTCCGCCTGCACGGGGACCAGGATCTCGACAGTGTCCCCGGGGAGCGTCACGTAAACGGTTACAGTGTCGATGCGCGGGTCCGGGGCCGGCAGGGGCTGCAGGATCTTGACGGTGTCGGTGATCTTGACAGTGTCGGGATGCGCCACCAGGCTGGCGACGACCTCCGCCCGGATGCGCTCCTCCATGCGAACGCGGAAAAGCCGCCCCAATAGGACGGCTCCCGCAATCACCGCCACCGCGACGGCGGCGTATATCAGATACTTTTTCATGGCTATAGCACCGTGATTACCTCAGGGGACCACGGCGACACTGTGGGCTGCAGTCCGATGTATTCGACGTAGACGAACGCCGGATCATACTCCACCTGCCCGTATCCCTTATCGTAGCCCATATACAGGACGTAGAGGCCGTCGGCCTGCACGCCGAGCTCCGCCTCGAGCAGCTTGTAGCGCGTTCCGGTCATCTCGTCATAGAACGCTAAGTCGCTGAAAATAATTTTTTTACCGGTCTTGTCGATGGCCCAGTCGCCGTAAACGCGGTTTTTCTGCAGTTCCGGATCCCCGAATCCCACAGATACCCGGCTCCCGGAGAAAGTCACGATTTCGGCGGTGTTTTCGTAGGACGTGCCTGCGTAGGGATACGCGGCGAACGTCATGCCCTGCTCGAGCTTGACGGGGTTGATGTCGATGCCCCGGGCGCCCAGTTCATCGACTTCACTGAAGTTGCAGGATGCGACGGCCAACATGGCGATCGCGATGGTCAGGATAGAAAAGAAACGTTTCATGGTAAATAGTGTTAAAGTGTTTATAATTAGTAGGTTAGTTCATTTCGGAGTATACGAACATGGGATCATAGATAGCCTCCGCGCCATTATCGAACGCGAGGTACAGGACCAGGCGCCCGGACTTCATGGCTCCCACCTGCCCCTCGACGATATAGTAGCGGTTCCCGCTCATATGGTCGAATATCTGCAGGCCGTCAATGATGATGGTCCTGCCGTCCGAAGAGACGCCCCAGGTGCCCGTGTAATGCACCCGGGGGTCTTCGAGGGAGCCCAGGCCCATAAGGACCCGGCCCTCCTCGAACTTGATGACTTCGTATGTGGTGTCACCCCAGGCCGTACCGGCATAGGGCTGCTGTGCAAAGGTCTTCCCGGTCAGCATCTCGACGGTGACGGGGATAAGATCGCTTTCGAACTTGCTGTCGCCGATAGTCCACTCACAGGCGGTGACGGCCAGCATGATGACGGTAAAAACGATGGTATAAAGGATCTTTTTCATGGCTTTTGTTGTTTTTTAATGGTTTGAAAATTAAAGCTCCATTTTCCGAATCAGTTTTACATTTGCATAGCAACTCGCGCACGCTACGTGATCAAGCTCTAACAGCGCTATCGCCTTCCGTCGATCTTCCTCGGCTTCCAGTATTTTTTTACGAGGCGGGCAAGCACACAACTGCTCTCTGAATCGAAAGATTACTTGAAAGTAAAAATCTTCGTTGTTTTCAGCAAGCGCTTCCTCGAGGGTTTTAACGCGAGCCTCCAGCGCTTCGTTACGCACGAGCAGGGTTTGATTTTCTTCAATTACTGTTTTAATTTCTTTTCTCATTGCAGTCAAAGTGGTTAAAGGGTGATGAAATAGCGCGTGCCGGCAGTCGTCTTGACAACCAGGTACGGGAAGCCTTCGTTATCGGACTTCACCACGGCGCTTTTGTAGGTAGCGTCTTCGCCGGTCACGGCGTCACAGATGGACAGGCCCTCAAAGATGATCTTGCGGCCCTCGATGCGCCAGGTGCCTTCCACCTGCTGGAGGGTCTGCCCCTCGTACTGGGCGCGCACGGTAGCGACGCCGTTGCTCTGCAGGAGCAGAATGTAGGACGGGCACTCCTTCATATATTCGGGAGAGTTGTCGGAATACGTCACCCACGCGGAGAGGGGTTTGACGGTTTGAGGATCTTCGGCGCCGATGGCCCAGGCGTTAGACATGAGGGCGATGACGATGACTGCGAGAAAAATAATCTTTTTCATAATCTGTTGTTTTTAAAGGGGTTAAATATTATTTTTATTGAATTGGATGTCAACATTTTCGAGTTCCGGGATGGGCTTCCACGTGTCGCCCTCGCGCTTGCAGGAGTATGTCGCAAAAGCGAATACGTCGACCACCAGGACCTCGCCGCCCTCGCGGCAGGGGGCCTTATGCGTGGCGAGATACGCGGGCATCGGAATCTCAGGATGATTGTCACGGGTGAATCCCGGGGCGTCTACCCAGTCGGCGACCTCGCGGGCGGCGTTATCGATCAGCCCGTAGAACGGGCCGGTGACGCGCCCGGCGTGCCCGGCCGCGAAGGCCTTGGCACGCTCGAACGCATCGGACTGGAAAGTATTATAGTGTTTCATGACCGCGTCTTCTTAAAGCTCAATTTCGTTGACGGGCTTCTGGTCCTCCGGGCGGCCGCCACCGCCGGGAACCTTCGCGAGACGCGGCTTGCCCAGGCGGACGATGTATCCGAACTCAGGATCGTACGTCACCACCTCATGGTTAATAGGATCGTAGGCGAGGTCAGACAGGGAGTAGCCGTTGTTGGTCATGCGCCAGCCATGCTCGAAGCAGGCCAGGACGAAAGCCGGGGTCTGCACGCCTTTCGTGCGTTCTGCCAGGCGCGCGAGGTCCCCCAGCGTCTTGATCTCCTTGATCCAGCCCCAGCGCTCCCAGGTCCCGTCAATGAGGGTGATTTCGATGCACGGGAAGTCGCCGAGCGGGATGTCCCCGTCAAAAAGGACCTCGTCAATGTCTCCATTAAAGAGACGTGAGCCGATAGTTGCACCAGCGAAGTTTACGATTGCGCCCTTTTCGACCAGGGCGTGGGCGGCCGTGAGGGCCTCTTCCTTGAAGTAGAACAATTTGTTCATGATATGTGTTTTTTAAAAGGTATTTCCGGGAACCCGCCCGGCCGGTTTTTGTTTCTGGGTACAAAGGTATAAAAGATTTTTCTTTCCTGCAAAATATTTTTGCAAAATGTTTTCACAAATTGGCGCAAAAAAGCAGTGATTTACGAAAAATCCCTGCTATAACCCATTCTACCGGAGATTATTTTTCGTAGTTAAAATCGATAAGACGTGCAAACCAGCCGTTGAAGTATTTCATTTGTGACGTTTTCGCCTCAATCTGGTTCAAGAATCGCTTTGCCCGGGCGAGCTTGATGCGCCGATGCAGGCGTGCCTGGTCCGCGGCGTTGATGGCAGCGATGGTCTTGGGTCCGACGACGCCGTCAGGATCCGTCCCGACCATATTCTGCACGTACACCACCTTTCCGATGCCGGCGTTGATGCACCAGTCCACGAAAATCTCCGCAACTGACTGATTTTTAATGTCATCAGCCTTGCATTTGTCCCAAAAATGGTCTTTCATGACGTGCCGCCACTGGTCCTCCGTCATGTTTTTCAGGTCTTCGGCGGTCTTGTCCGCGCCGAACACCATTTGGAACGTATCCAGGGTGACGCCGCCCTTCGTGGCGCCGCCCATGTCGTCAGGATCACATACGAATTTGTTCCCCTCCCACCTTCGCAGGCGGGGAGCGTAGGTTTCAAAACTAGCCATTGTCTTCCTCAAAATTTTCAGGTTCATTATACGGCCCGCGCCGGATGCGCCTCTCCATGTCGCTCGTAAACTTTTGCATCTTGACATCGAAGCCGGTCTTAATGCCCAGTAACGCGCCGGCCAAAACCAGGAACTCCGATACAATACTGATAGCGGAGCTGCTGATCTCCCCCGGAGGCGGGACGAAAAAGAGCGTCCCCACCGCGATAAGGCAGCCCACCGTGAACGACGCCACGGCGAGCCACCCCTGCAGGCGGGTCAGGTCTTGCGGTGATTTTTGCGGGGCCTTTTTCATGGCTTACTCCTCCTCGATGACGTCGGGGGCCTCCCAGCCGTCAGGCTCCGGGGCGTCCACCTCTTTCCAGGCGTCCACCCGGGTGCCTTTGCCCAGGGCCACCGCGGTGACAAAAATACGTTCATCGTCCGGCACGTTGGCGGACTGCGTCAGGCGCTTGCCTTCGTCGGCGATAAGCTCCCGGAAACTCGAATGTTTTACAGTTCTCATAACTATCTCATTTTTAACGGTTTAATACTCGGCAAGAGAGATACCCTTTGACGTCGCCAGGTTCATCAGTTCTTCGGGCATGAGCTGGTAGACATTCGCGGCGATGTAGAGGGTGAAGGATGTCGAACCGATCTGCCCGATAAACTCCTCCCACCAGTCCATGTCGAGCAGATACGGGGACGTCATACTGACGGACGAACTGCCACTGAAAAGAAGATTGTCACCCGTGTCGGGGATGTCGAACTTCACCTCGCGCAGGGACGCGGGCCAGGACCGGACGACAGTCAGCGTACTCTCGCCGCCGATAATCGTCACCTTCTGCAGGGACAGGGCGTTGCTCAGTGAGAAGCCCAGCTCACTGACGCCGGCCGCCATTTTGATAGTAGCCTTCTTGACGGCGTACCAGGCGCGGGCCGGACTCAGGGATCCATTTGCAGTGGCGGCACCGAACCACACCTGCTGGATGTCTCCCCAATAGGTACTGATATTGAGGGAAGCGCAGGCCGTGGCGGCAAACGTATCCACGAAAACATACCCGTACGTATTCGGGAGGTCAGTGACGGCCGGGACGTAGAGCACGGGAACCTTCAGGGACGACAGGCCGGCGATAGTGGTAAGTTCCGGGACGGATAGCAGCACCAACTCGAAGCCACTGATATTCACCTTTGTCTGGTCCGGGAGGATCAGGATGCGCAGGGGTCCGCCGACCTGATAACCCATTGTAATAGTGAACGTTTCGGTAGAGTAGTCCACCAGCGGGCCGGCGTTGTCGCATACCATGAAAACGTCGAAGCCGTGCTGTGTCAGGTCCACGGCGACGCCCGTCTCATCCACCCAGTGGCCGATGATCACCTCACTGATGTCATAATGCATTCCGCTAACGGATTCGTCGAGTTTGAAGGCGGCGTATGTGAGCGGGTCCTGCTGGTCCATCACCCAGCAGCGCACGTAACCGTCGAAGTCCTCAGCGAAGGTCTTGGAGGGATATCCCGCGGCGACCTCGCGGCCGTTACCCCAGTCTACGTCGATAGCAGCGGACGGGGCCGCGGAGGCGCCACTGACGGCCACGATAGGCAGGACGACCGTGTCACCTGCCTTCGCCGTCACTTTGAACATGGCGGAGAATTCGCCGTCATACAGTGCCACGATGTCGAGGTTCGAGTAGACGGCGGTCAGGTCAGCGGCATTGCAGCCCCAGCGCGTGAACGTAAGGCCGATGCGGGTATGGTCCGGGCCGGCCGGGGCCGTCACGGATTCGCCGTCGTTGACAGTGGTTTCATAGACCAGCGTGCCGTCGAAGTCAAAGAAGCGGACGCGGTTCTGCATCCAGTCCAGGCGCCCGGAGCCACCCGCCGGGATATCCAGGATCTTCGACGGATAGTCACTCATATTGTCACCGGGATCGGCGACGCCCTTCGATACGAGCGCCGCCTTGAATTCGTCGCGCAGGTCCACGATGGCTTCCGCGATCTGTTTAGCTTGTTTTTGAAGATTTCCCATAAGTATTTGATTTTAAGTTTGTTATCTCGTAAGCGAGTAGCCCTTCCCTGTTGCGATAGCCTTCACGCTGTCAGGCATAGCCAAGTAGGCGTATCCTCCCAGCGTGATAGTATAGGACCCGTTAGCCAGCATTCCAAAGAACGCCGCCCACTGGTCCCAATTCATAACATTGAGGCCGGCCAGCGACAAATTGCCGCTCAGGGACAATTGCTCGCCCTCAGGGATCTCGACGATAAAGTCGCTAAAGATATTATTCAGACCTGTGACCGGCACAGAATAGACGGGATTTTGGCCAGTAAAGATGACGTGCAAAACCTTCGTTATCTGTACATTGCCAAGATCAGCACCAGAATAGGCGCTTTCCAAAACCACAGTAAGTTTAATCGGGGAAGTATCCTGAGCCATCAACGAAGACGGAAAACCATTCCCGACATAATGCTGCTTTTGCCGCACAATAGCATTTATGGTAGACAAATTCTTTGCCCTAAAAGACTCGCAGATGACGTAACCACATCCGCTTGCGTAGGGAAGGTAAAGATTCTTAATATATCCCTTATAAGTAACTGAATATGAAAGATTTACTGATCCAGTAACCTTGGGAAAGGCTGCGACGTCGAGGTGTGTGCGCAAAGAGCCGTTATCAATCCTGACATTACCAGTAATTCCACCGGTATTTAAACGCCAGAACGCGGTTCCTACTTTGTTTGTCATCTCAAGCTTGTTGGCCCCCGACAAAACGACGTTACTGCAGATATACAGGCCGCTATTTTTCAACAGTATAGTCAGCAGGGAGGCGATATTATCAATAGCCTCAGCCATGATAACGTCCTGGATTTCATTATGTTCGTATTGGTTATCAAATACGATGCTCGAAACGTTAGCCAGCTTCACGATGACGTAGCCGGAATAGTCGGCCGCGTATACGTGGGACGGAAACGCGCCGCCGCCCGGGAACGTCTCCGCCGCGCCGTCGACAGTCCATTTTACGTAGCAGTCACCGGAGGACGATTTTACGGGGAGCGTCAGCGTGCTGCCGGCCGCAACCTCCACCCGGAAAATGAGCGAGGCCGTGCCGTCACTGTCATACTGTGCGACCAGGTCCATATCACAATAGATCGCATCCAGGTCCCCCGGGGCAGCTCCCCAGCCGCTAAAAGTGAGGCCCAGGCCGGCGGGAGCCGCGGGATTTTCAGGGAGCGTCACCGCCTGCCCGTCTTCGACAATCTGCTCGCCGATCTTATTAAAGCCCAGATCAAAAAAACGTATGAGGTTCTTATTCAAGGGCAGTTCGCCGCCTCCTCCGCCACCCGTCGGTATTTCCAGGATCTTTTCAGGGTATTTGGGCAGGCTATTTCCGGGTTCTTCGATGCCCTTTTCCTCCAGGGCGTCCTGGAAGTCCACCTTCATATCGTCCACGTCCTGGACGATCTTATTCATTCTACGTTTAAGAATTCCCATAATTATCTGATATTTAATTGTTTACAACTCTTCGCAAATGCTATCTACGTTGACCTCGAATCCCACTTCCGCGTATACGCCCGCACAGTCGTCGGTAAAGCGCTCCAAAAACGGCCGGTAGGTGACGGTCTCCGGTATGGAGACCTCCTCGCCGTGCTCGAAGACGATGACTCTCAGGATATTACTCAGGGTTTCCACTCCCACACTCTGGATGTCAAGCTGGTTCCCCTTATCCTCCGTCAGCCGGTCCACGTAAAACAGCGTAAAACGGAGCGTCCGGACCGGCTCGCCGATGGTCTCGCCATGCTGCCCGTGAAGCCACGCAAATGCCCCGTATTTCGCGTCAGGCATTTGATTAAGTTTGTATACGTCTTGGGGGACGATCTGCGCCACAGCGGCCTGTTTTGCCGCCGTAGCCTCCAATATCTCTATAAAAGATTTGAGCGTCATGATTACGGGAGGATTTTACCACGGGCGCCGCCCAGGTAGAGGCCGCCCGTGTACTGGGTTTCAAGATGCGCGCGGATGTCACGGCACTGGCACTCGTTCAACTCCGGGAGCGCCGCGCGGTTATTGAGGCAGAAGCGTTGGATGTCACGCTGGTAGTGTGCGGCCTTCGTGCGATAGGTCGCCTGCTGGGTACTCAGCTCTTCCAGGGTGACATTCTGGATCTGCTCGTCGCCGGTCTTCACCACGCCGGCGTTCGTGATCTTGTAGGACAGTTTCGGGAGAACCTCCGCAACTGCCTGATAGGCAAGAAAATACTGACACAGAGTCAAAAGATCGGCGTAGGCCTCATTCTCCTCCGCGTCCACGGCGTCATTCTCCACGAGTTGTTTCAGTTTGCGGAACAGCGGGCCTCCGATGGTCCGCTGCAGGGCGATGTCCTGCGCCTCGCGTATGGCCGTCAGGATATACTTCCCGGATACGTTGTCACTGATGTTGGTCTGGCTTTTGACGAACTCTTCGGACGTCAGCAGCACTTTGGTGGTAGTCTTTGCCATTATTGTACAACAGCCTCCCCGCTGGTCTCAAGGCTATAGGGTTTGATAGTGAGGACCGCCGCCCCGAAAATCTTCACAAATGCGTCTGTTATAAGGGTTTGGAACGGTTTGATAGTGGTGCGATTGAACAGTTTGAAGGCGCTTTCGTACTCTTCCTGGTTGAAGCCCGTGTTTTCGGTACCGATGCCGAATAGATTCGGGTTTGCACGGAACGCCGTGAACAGTTGCTGCCGGGACCATTTTGCCAGGCTCTCATACTTGGCCCCGAAATCCTCCGTCTTGAAGGGATCGATGGTCGTCTTGTTCGTCACGGCGTCATTCCAACTGATGACCATGCGCCCCGCATTCTGGTAGCCGCCGAATTTTTCATTTACCTCTTTTTCCACTTTTTTGCGGGTGTCTTCGTCCGGCACGCCGTTATTGAAGTTGATCACGGCGGATCCCTCGAAGCCACTGTTGATGGCATTCAGGTGATAGATATCGGTACAGCGTTCGATCTCGGCGGCCTTCGTGGAAGCGGCCCACAGGGGAGCGGGATAGACGCCCGTATCCGTGGCGCGCTTGACATATACGATGCCCGTGGGCTGGTCTTTTGCCCCCGGGATGAACTTCGGATATTCCTTCGCTTTTTCCTTCCGGCCGTCCCACTTTTCTGCGTACCAGAAGACGCTATTGTCTTTGTTGGTTCGGATGTTTTTCAGGTCCAGGCAGTAGAGTGAGTGGATGCCGCCGTCCTTCGTCCGGATAACCTGCAGGGCGAAGCCGCCGTACATGGCCAGTTGTTTGGACAGGTTTTGTATCAGGTCAAATACTGTTTGCGCCTCGTTTGCCATGCCAGGGCCCACAGGGAGCTCAATAGACAGGGTCACGGCGTCCCCGGCCACGTAGTCGATGACGCCGTTCACGATGGAGCGGAGCGTCGTCACGTCGCCGTACAGTTCGGACAGGTAGCAGGGGTAATCATTCCGTTTCCCCCAGAGGATCATGTCGCTGCGTCCCTTCACCTCCGTGGGTTCGATGATATGCGTTTCGATGTAACTGTCTTGTGCTATCAGCTTGACAGCTACGCATTTAAGCTCATTCTTGCTCTCCATATTGCTTATACTCAAAGGATTCACGATACTGTTTTTCGGTCTCATACTGGCCCAGGACCGCCACGCCACTGTCGGTGGTGACGCCCTTCACCGTGACCTGATATTCGTATTCCCCGTCCGACAGGCCGGCCGGGATGCGCACGTTCACATTCACACTCAGGCGCTTCCCGGTTCCGTATCGTAGCGCGCGGTAAACTTCGCGGCGGTCCACTGTCGAATAGAGCAAAAGATAAAACGCCCCGTCTACGGCCTTCGATGTCGGGATGTCCACATATTGCTGCTTGTCGGGGTTATTTTGCAGGTAAATCATAACAAATTCAATATGTTTTTCTATCTATTCGTGTACAAATTCGAGAAAGTGTTCCAAATGAAAGCGGGGGCCCCGTTACAGGGCTCCCGCCGTCAAAATAGGTGTGATTGGAGTGTTAGTGCTCTTCGGTGTTTTCCGGGGGCGTCGGGGGGACGTACGGGACCAGCAGGGCGTCGACGATGCTTGCCAACACTTCGGGGTGGCTTTCGGCCGTCTGGGCCGTCAGCGTCGCGTTGTAATTGTTCGCATCGGTGCGGGCCGTGCCAGTAGCGGAGGCGCCGGCGGAAGCCAGCAGCGGGTCATTCAGGTCTCCGGCGAGCCAATAGACGCCGTTGGCGTCCTTGACGATACCGACCAACTCGTTGACCAGCAGGGCGTTGAACTCGATACGCTTTGCCGTGCTCATGCGATTGAGCTGCAGGTAAAGCGTTTGCGTCACACCGCGGGCCTCAGATGCCTGATCGATATTCGCCTCTTCATCCAGGTGTGCGACCTGGGGAGCCTGATAATACCGATAGAACTGTTTCCCGGTCTTCATGGTGATGACCGTTACCTTTCCGTCAGTCAGGGTGATGGATTCAATGTCGTCTTTGATGGCGAGCATCACTTCCGACACGCCGCCGCGGTTCGGGTTGCAGTCGCGCTCGATTCCAGCGAGGGTTTGGGTGCAAGGCATATTCGTAATTGGTTTTAGGTTAGACAATTAAAGCACTTTGGGGCGGTGCTTTGCAGGCCGCCGCCCCGTGCTTCGTTTCTGCTACTGGCCCGGTTCGGGGTCAGGGGTGTCACTGCCGGCGATGCTCTCGGAGATCTCCTGCAGGCCGCTGTCGAGGGCGCCGTCTTCGCCGGTGTTTTCGGCGATGGCCGCGAGGTTGGTTACGATGCCGCCCTCAGCGCCGGTGTTTCCAGCGATGTCACCCAGTTTGGTGACGATGCCGCCGGTGCTGCCGGTGTTCTCGGCGATCTTGGCCACGCTCTCAGCGATGGAGGCGCCGCCGGTGGCGTCAGGATTCTCAGCCAGGGTGGCGAGGACCACACGGTCCGGGAAGGCGACCTGCACGCCCGCGGTGAACTGCACCTTGTAGCGCCACACGTCGTCGTCATCGGAGAACCAGATCTTGATCTCTTCGATGTCGTCCTTCAGGTCCGTGCCATAGAACATGTTTTCGGTCTGGGACGCGTACACATTCAGGGTGCCGGCGAGGCCACGCTGCTCGATGACACGAACGCTGGATGCCGGGAAGGTAAGTTCCTTCGGAGCTTCGTTGCCCAGGTTATAATGGTAGAAGTTGCGTTCGACCATATCCATGGTGAAGGCGAAGAAGACCTGCGGCGAGACGAAGACCTTCGACTCCTGACGCCAGCGCTCAGGGATGGACGCGATGACGGCCTTGACAATAGCGTAGCCGGATGCGCCGGCTGCGATGTTAAGCTTGATCGTATCCTCCTCTTCGGAAGCGAGTTTCAGGAAGCCATCGAAGCGGCTCTTGGCGTACTCGGCGCTGTTACCCTCAGTCGGCACGATGTCGGTGTCACCCTGCCAGATGGCGAGGTCACGTTTCGCGCGGACGTCGGCGACGACCATTTCGGCGATGAACTCCTCGAACGGCATCTTTTCAGCCTCGTCGATGGCGCTCGTACGGACCTCATACTCAGCCCATTTGCCCAGGAGGGTCTTGGGGCAGATCTCGCCGTTCACTTTGATCTCAGAAACGGCGATTTCGCGCTGGGTGAGCTCGTGGGTGTCCATGGCGTTGAAGCCACAGGTGGAACCGTCCTGCAGGAAGGTGTCGACCTTCATATAGTTGATCTTCGCCTTGGACTTGATGCCGGTCTGCAGAGACAGGTGATCGAGGACGAAACCCTCGAGAACGACCTCCCTAATAAGGGGGATGCGATTCTGGTCAACATACTCCGGGAGAGTAGTGGTGATGATGTTGGTAGGTTTAGGCATAGTTGTAAGTTTTTAAATGTTTAAGTTTCAGTTAGTTATTTAGAAAGCCGGGTTTTCTTGGCGGTCATGACCTCGCGGAGATGATCCATGTCGGGATCGCCGGTCTTTTCCAGCTTCTGCTCCACGGCCGGAGTGTCCTTCGTGGCAGGGGCGGCGGCGGGCTGCTTGCTCAGTTCGACCACTTTGGCGTCGGTCTTTTTCAGTTCGATGATGACCATTCCAAAATAGTCGGCGATGCGCTTCACGGCCTTTTCGATCATGTCGACGCGCTCTTCCAGGCTACGATCGGATCCGGTCTCTTCGGCGGCGGGTTCCTCGGCGGCCTTCACCTCTTTGGGGGCCTGTTTTTCGAGGTCTTCCGGCGCGACCTCCGCGTCAGGATCTTCGATGCTCTCTACTTTACCCTCTTTGACGGTGATTTTCTTCCCGTCGTCAGTGGTATAGATATCGTCAGGCGCGTCGACCTGGGTGCCGTCTTCCTGGTCCAGTTTGACGGCGTCGCCGGCCTTCAATTCTTCGTCACCGTCGTAGGACAGGATGCCCTTGTCGGTGGCGACTTTGCCCATGGCTACCAGCATGGCAGCGAAGGCAGCAAAAATGGCTTTGATACGTTTTCCCATAGTTGTTTTGAGTTTATTAAATATTTGCGGTTGTTCGATCACGGGCGCCGGCTCCTGCTTCTGCAGCGTCACGGGCTCCAGGGTGAAAAGTCCTTCCAGCGAAAAGCCCTTGTAGGTGCCGTCTTTGATAGCCGCCCAGATGTCGTCATTCGTGACATGGAATTCGGCGAATAGGGATCCGTCGTTGATGTCGTCGAATCCCTCAGGGACGATACCCTTCGCACTGTCTTTCAGGAACCACTGCACCAGCTCCACGCCCTGCACGTCCGGGGCCCCTTCATGCATGGTGTTTATCAGGTTCGCGCGGTCTTCCGCGAGGTACTTCTGGGCCATGTTACGGATCGTCTCAGCATCGTAGACGATATAGTATTCGCCGGCCTTTTCGTCGCGCCGGTAAATAGGGAACCCTGCGCGCATCACGACGCCCAAAATCAGGCGTTTCTCCTCATCCTCGACAGAATACTTGACCGCGACCTTCTGCGCGTCAAATGCCTCAAAATTGCTCTCTACGGCGGGCGCGTCGACCAGGCTTATACAAAGCATTCCGTCATTATCGCTCCCGATAATGGCGGAATATACGGGGATGCCCCCTATAGTTTTCTGTTTAGGCATTCTGGTATCTTTTCCTATTCGTGTAAAATTCTAAAAAGTTGTTTCAACTTGCTTCGATGCGATCTCCCCCTGCTTGGCCTCTAACTCGCTCATTACCAGCACTACTTTGGTCTTCGCCGGGGCCTGGTTCACGGCCTGGGCCTCACTGGCGCCGGTCAGGGTGCGCGTTACCGGGACCTCCTGGACAACGGCCGGCGGGGCCGTGATAGTGGGTGTGCTGTTCCCGGCCGATCCGCCGCCGGTGCTGTCATTCTTACTGACATTCGTGGAACGGATCTTGGCTATATTGGCCAGTCCCATGGCAGTGGCGGATGCAGCCGCCGCGGCGCCCAGGGCCGGACCGACGTATGGGATGCCGGACATTGCGTTGTAGGACGACACGGCCGCGGATATGGTGTCAATTATGGCGGAGGCGATACGGAGGGCCTTCACCTGCTTCGTGGTCTTTTCGTCCGCATCAGATGAACTTTCCAGCATGTCCGCGATACTGCCCATGACGCTACTGACTGCGTCGCCGTAGGTGCTAAATAGCTGCTTCTTGGCCGCCGTGCGCCTCTTTTCCTCTTTCAGGTTCTGTTCCGCCTTCCAGTTTTCCAGCTCCATGGCGCCGATACGTTCCTTCGCCCCGGCCACGATAGCGGCCGTCGTCGCATCTTCGATCTCGACACGGCGGACGCCGTTTTCCTCCATAAGACGGGCGGCTTCCGCGGCTTGCTCAGCGTCGTACGCTTCGATCTCTTTCCGGTCCTCGAAGGCGTCAATCTCTTTCTGGTGTTCCTCATTCAGCTTGGCACGCTGCGCCACAAGACGGCGCAAGCCTTGCTCTTCCTGGGCCTCGATATTTACCAGTTCTGCCTCAGCCTCAGCCAGTTTGTTTTTGGTCTCCGTACTATTTTCCGTGCGGGCCGCCTCTGCCTGCAAATAAGCGATTCTTAGCTTTTGCAGGCGGATACGTTCCTCGGACAATTCATTGGTCTTGGCGATAGCCAGGTTCACGGCATTGAGCCGCTTTTCGGTATCCTCGTCGCCGTCCGCGGCGATACGCCGGGCTTCTGCTATTTCCTTATTGAGCTGTGCCTGTGTTTTGACGCTTTCCCGGTACGCATCCGTATAGGCGTTCTGTGCCAAACGGGCCTTCTCGACCAGTTTCGTCTGCTCTTCGATCTCGGCTTTCGCATCCTGACTTGCAAAGGTTGCCGCGTTCGCGGCGTCATGCAGGCCGTCGACCAGCCTGTGAAGAAAATCAAATACGCCCTGTGCCTGCGAAATTTCACCCAGTAGAGTTGCGAAGAATACCTTTACGCCGCCCGTAAGTTCAGCCCACCACGCTTTTACCTTCGCAACCGTCTCGCCCATTTCGTCGAGCTTCTTTGTGTAAATGTCAGCCACGGCCGCGGCGCGGTCCATTGCTTCCGCGGCGGCCCGGGATGCATCCTCGTTTTCGGCTATCCTTTCGTTAGCATCCTTCCACGCCTTGGCCAGGCCGGCAAGCGCCACGCCTATCAGGGCCAGGACGCCCAGTATCGGCGAAGTGACGATCTGTTTCACAAGATTGACGTTCGTACCCAGGGCGGCATTTACCTTGCTCAGGGGGCCGGGGAGCCCCGCGAGGCCCCGCTGTATGGCATTGAAGTAGTCACCGACGTTGCGCTGGTAAAAGCCCGTTTCGGCGTCCATCTCTTTCAGGCGGTTAGTAATATCATTGATCTCCCCGGCGATGCGCTTGCGGTCATCCGCATTCGACGTATTGCGCCACTCCACCCGGAGCCGGCGCATCTCCGCCTGTAGCTGCTGGTACGATTTGGCGGAACGGTCCACGCTGTCCGCCTCCTGGTTCCAGGCATTGCGGTTTAGGTTCGTGACGTCCGCGAGGGTACGTTTGTCCTCAGCCAGCTGCCGGACCGCCTTGTCATACTCTTCGGAAGTGACGGCGACCTCCTGCAGCTCGCCGTTTTCGTCCGCGACCAGTTTCGTTCCCGTCTCGACTACTTGATTAAGTTCACGAATTTCGGCCCGGAGCGCCTTGATATTGTTAAAGCTCCTCCCGGTCTCAATAGTCAATATTTTGGTAATTTCCTCTGCCATAGCGTTTTAAGCATCTTGGGTTATGGTTATTGTTTGATCGGTATTCGTATCGGCATTGTGGATTGTCACCGTGCAGGAACGCTGGGCGCCGGTAGTGTTTGGCGCGAGGGTCAGATATACGGAACTAGAATAAGAGGAGCCCGTCTCCGGCGTCACGACACACCAGCTCTCCGAAGACACGCCGCTCATGCGCTGCATATGAAGAGACGGGTTATCCAGATTCGAGTTGAAGGTCAGGTAGACGGTTCCGCCGGCCGCGGGCTGCACGGCGGGCTGGTCCACACTCCAGCGGACGTAGTCCTGATGCAGGACCAGCGACGTCAGGACGCCGCCCTGGATCTCCTGCCCGTTGGGGATATCCGCGTCGAGGGTGAAGAACGTCACCCGGAGGTCACGGACCGCCCCCGTATAGTTCGGCAGCGCCTGGATGCGCACGGCGTTCGTCCCACCGACGCCCCACCAGGGCCAGTTCCCTTCATAGTAGCTCGCACCCGCCGGCGGGACCTCCACGTTTGACGTCTGCAAAAGCCGGGCGTCATAGAGATCGGACTGCCACACCGCCCAGGCGGAATTAGATCCCAGGTCAATATTGACGGAGCCGTCCGGACCGATGTTCGCAGTTTGTTGACTGATAAGCAGATACGGGATTATGGAGGCAGGCGTAGGGCACAGGTACAAAGTATCGTAGAACACATATTCGCCGTCCACCAGCACCTCGCGCTTCGAGCGTCCCAGGCCTCCGATAGAGGCAGGGGAACAGGAGAATTCCTTTGAGGCTGCGATCTTGTAGTCAGCGATCCCGACTATTCCCGTGGAATACATGCCGTCATCGATCAAAGTGTCGTTCCGGGTGATAGACTCCGTCGGGTAATTTAGGTACTGGTTTGCGATCAGGATGTTTTCGATCTCCATGCCGATAAACCGCGTCACATTCGTATAGAGATAGTACGTACAGAACGTGCCGGAGGCGCCAATCTTTGCGTTCGTGCCGTCCATTGCGGCAGTGGCTCCCGGATACGGTTCAATACGGAGCAGGGACCATTCGTCGGACTGCTGCAGGACGTTGACGGTGAACGTCGTCACCTCATTCCCGTGAGTGAACTCGAAGACGATAGTCCCGGTCTTTTCGGTCCGGCTGTAGTTTTCGTCCGCCACGGCCTGCACCGTCGCGTTCCCGGACTGCACGGCGTTGACGGCCAGCTGCACCCCGTCCCGGAAAAGATTCACCCAGGCCGGCTTCGAAGTGACGCGCCACGTCGTCGCGGGGTTTCCGATGGTCACGGCGAGATCGTAGGATCCGTATACATACTGGGGGACGCCCGGGACAAAATTCTCGAAGGGCGCGTCGCGCCACAGTTTGCCCGGGGCGGAAAAGCGTAGAGAGAGCGGCGACACACCCTCTTCCCCCGGTAGGCCCTGCGACACCTGCACGGTCGCCGTGTCGCCGGTCTCCGTAAGCGTGAACACCAGCCGCCCGGCCAGCGCCGTGCCCGGGTTTTCCGGGGCCGTGACAGTGATCTGCCCGGGGCCCGTCCCGCTGTTGGCGGACAGGGTGACGCCCTGCAGGTCATATGCCGCGACGGTCCAGGCGCCTTGCGCGTTGACACTGATGACGGCGGAGCCGCCGTATGGATCCAGGTTGACGGAGGCCGGGTTTGCCGTGATTCCACTGCCCCCGGATTCCTGACCGTTTGTATAGTCTTGAATATCAAGTACTTTCACGAATTCGCACTTCGTGGGATCGAAGGTCGTAACGCTGTGATTCTCAATAGCATTGAGGGACCAGATGGCCCCGTCGTAGTAGAAAAAGTGGCGCAGCAGCTCCGCATCCACCTGCAGGCCGGACAGGTCCACGCTGCATTTCATCACCCTCGCGTCGTCATCGTAGCGCCCGGACAGGAAGCGCGCCCAGTAGCGCTCATAGATGCCCGCATCCGCCTCGAATCCCACTCCGGGGATATCTATCTCAGCCGGCATAGAAAAGTCCAGGGAGCGCACGATTTTGGCCCCTGCCCAGGCGTAGCGACCGAACATTGGATAATAAGTCACGGGGGACGACACTCCGAACGTCCCGCCGTGCCAGCAGGGCGTGTTATCATTTAGGACCGCCATATACTGATCGTCGTCGGTCAGGCGGAGCCGGGAGTATTTGGCGTCCTGATAAACCTTGCCGTTGAATAGCAGGAACGTGTCACGGATGTCGAGCTCCTTTTGGTCCGATCCGTGGAACTGCGGCTTGCTGTACTCATCGTAGCCGGGATACGTGTCGTTCCAGTAGTCCACGGCCGCGGCGCTTGTAGGGATCGGCAGCGGATAGGACTTGCCGTCCCCGGGCACGGCATTTTTGTACAGTGTGAACTCCCCGGCGTCGAGGAACGCGGACGGGACGGGCTTGCCATTCTCCGTTACATTGTTGAACATTTTGGAGCGTTCCAGGACCTCCACGCCGCCCGTCGCGGCGATGCCTTCCAACAGATCCTTCGTCTCACTGTTGAACTCGAAGCCCGTGTCGATGCGGGCCGCGCCATACTTGCGACCGTAGGCGTTCAGGTACTCTTCTGCGAATTGGATCTGATCCGCCTCGAAGGCCAGTTCCAGCCACTTCGTGTCGAACAGGAACGGGGAGACGGTGATGTCCTTCGAGCGGTCCACGCGGTCCGTCAGATCGATGACGTCGTTTGCGTATTCGGCAAAGAACGTGTCGCGCGTCATGATAGTCACCACTTTTGCCTCCCGGTCTATCATAAACTGCAGGCCGAATACCTTCGCGAACGTAAGCAGGTACTCAGCCGGCGTGTGCTCAGTAGCCAGTAGCGCCTCCTGGGTGATCTTACTATTGGATCGCACGCTGGTTGCTGCGTCATATTCGTACGTGTTCGCGCCGGTGACGCCCTCCACGCCGATGCCGTCGACGCGGATGGCAGTGCCCTGGGCGTCCGCCTGGTTTTCGTATCCGTAAGCCATGTTATTGGGTTCCAGGACCACAGGGGCCTCCGTCGCAGTGTCGATGATGTAGACAGGGACCGCGACCAGTTCCAGGCGCGACAGGTTTGCCGCCTTGATAGTAGCGCCAAAGTTCCGGGACCATACCCAGCCGGTCCCGGTGCGCTCCCACTGTCCGGCCATATTGATGACGTCAAAGCCGCCGTTAAAGGCGGGCCGGTACCCTATCTCCTGGGCCACCCATTGCGCATCGTAGCGCGTGCCATTGACGGCGGTTTGCAGCAGTTCCACGGAGGAGCCGGCGACCGCGGCGCCGTTGCTGTCATATCCGATGACCTGCAGGAGCCAGGCGTAGGACCGGGCCGTGGTGCCGTCCATGGCGGAGCCGTATAGCACGTCCCCGGAGGGATCCGTCGCGGGCTCCATGGTTATCTGCACTCCCACCTCCGCCGTGACCTCGGTACCGAAGGGGATGCCCAGCTCCACGGCGGAATTCAAATGGATGTCACCGCCGCCGGCCGGGAACGTGAACGTGCCGGTGTCACCCTCACTCAGGCCATTGAGCTTGTGGATCTGTGGCAGCGTGATCCACAGGTCATTGTAGTAGGGGTTATCGTCGTTGAAGAAAGTCGAATCCACGGCGACCAGAAAGCCGCCGTTCTGGTTCGGGTCCCCAATAGCCTGCAGGACGGCCCTGAAACGGAGCACGGCCCGCTGCAGGTAACTGCGTAGGTCATGCGCCTCCCATTCGTTGACCTGGCGGCCCAGCTTCACGAGAGACATGTTTTCGTATGCCCGGTACGTGTTGTCACCCTCCTGGCGCGTGGCGGGGAGGCCCACTTCGTCGACCTTCACAATCATCTTGTCCGCGTCGAAGTCGTCCGTCGGGATGCCGTTGTAGCAGGGCGCGAAGTTCACAATATCCCACTTGTTTGCACCCGTATACGGCCCGGGCTGCAGGGTGCTCCACGCGTCCGCCACAGTGGCGGCGTTTATGGTAAATCCGATGTTCCGGCCGTAATCCAGGGACGCGAGGGTGCGTTTGTTGCCGTTTTCATCGTAGGACAGGGCGTAGAAGAAAGAGCCCAGGCCCCCGTACAGGCCAACTTTGTATTCGTGTGCCACGCCGTTTTTCGTAACCACTTGCTCGAGCTTCGCGTATCCCGCTTCCAGCAGCGTCCCGCCGTCAAAGAGTTTGAACGGGACCTTGCGCTTCGGATCGAAGAGCGGCCCGGCGATCATGCGGTCCGAACGGAAAAATGCGCCGAAAATGCGGTTGTTCGTATCGGTGTTTTTCAGCGTAATGTTCTGACTATAAGAGTTTTTGACGATTGTCGGGTTGCTCAGATCCTCGAATCGGTAGTTGAAGAGGATCAGGGCCTCGCTGTCGAGGTCCACCCGGGAATCGTTGATATAAAGTTCGATGTTTCTGCGCATGGTATTACAGGCGGCGAAGCCGGTCTTGTGCAAGTGTCAGTGTGATATCATAGCGGACGCGCTTGGCGCCTTGGTTACGGTAGGTCCTGCCGTCCCAAGAAGAGTTTTCCACGTTGACGGGGGTCCAGGTGCCCGTCTCCATGTCGAAGAGGTACGCGGACGTGGTGCCCGTCACGTGCCACATCTTTGCGGCCTGACTGTCAATAAGGTACGGGGATTTTGCCTTCCAGCGGCAGGCCACTTCGTTGATGTAGTTCTGGATGCCGCGCGCCTTCAGGTCCGAACTATCGTAGACGCGTTTGGCGGTCTTGCGGTCATAATTCTGCTCCGGGGTGACGGCTTCGAGGTAGGTGAAGGACCAGCCACCGAAGGCGCTCAGGAAGTACAGGACGTAGCGGAAGCACGTGTCCCCGCGGCGATAGATGGCGAACTCCCCGTCGGGCTGCGTAAACTGCCCGGATGCGGATGCGGCCTCCGTGCCGTGCCACACTACATTGTTGATCATTTTCTGCAGGGTCTGGTCACAGGTAGTGCGCACAAAGGGCAGGCGCCAGTCCAGGATATACACGAGATCCGGGAGCGTCAGGCCGGCGTCCGGCTTGATGAAGATCGAACGGCTGCCCCAGGTAGATTCGGTAGTCCGCCCGGAGTAGTATTTCCCGCCGTAATAGGACCAGTCGTTTTGGAATAGCCCCAGTTCCGAATAACTGCCGTATGCAGTGCTATTCGGTGTTTTAACGGCGATCCATACTGACATTGCGCCCTCCGTGTCAGCGGTGTCGACGAGAGTGGACGCGGGCCGCGACGCCGGGATGATGGAGAAAGGGAACTCGTTACGCAGGAAGGATGCCACGATACTATTGACGGAGAAAGACAGTGTCGTCTCCCCGGGGCGCTTGTATGCCCGGCCCGTGAAAATGATCTCCCCCGTCGAAGAGTCACGGCGGAGGATGTAGTCCAGGTAGTCAGGGGCCGGCGTTCCGGGATAGGTATATTTGAGGTCCTTCCAGATAGGTTGTACGTTCTGTGCCATACTCAGGTCATTTATTATTCGTGTACTTTTTCGGCGTGTCGTTTTTTTAGCCCTCGAAGGCCCGCGGCGTGACGTCTTCCGCGGCCATGGTTATCAGCTCATCGGCGTAGGCCTCCACGTCCGCCTCGAAGGCCGCCTCTATCATGGGCAGCCACCGCCCGTTCAACTCTTCGATGGTCTGGGCCAGGGCCGGGACAGGTTCGATGCCGTGGAAGGCGATCTTGCGCCCGATCAGGAAGGCCAGGGACCGTTCGGAGGGGAGCTTGCCGTTTTTATCCGGGTACGGGATTACGGGCTTTACCCTGATCCACTCCTCGATGGCGGCCGTCGGGGGCCAGTGCGCCGGATAGACGGCCCCGGGCGGGCTGGTAAAGCGTCCCTTCGATCCGCCCTCCACGTATTTCCAATAGTCCTGCAGGGACAGGGAAACCTCATACCCGTGCCCGTTGGTAGTGACCAGCGCCCGGATGGTGTTCGTGAGCTTGCCGGACAGTTTCGTGACCTTGTCACGATCCAGCAGCTTGCGCCGGTATAGCGCCGCCACGGCCTTACTGTAGGCTTCCAGGGTTGCGACGGTGCGCGGCAATATCAATGCGTTCGTTTCCATATTTCCTGCTGTCGTTTCTGCTCCTCGTGTTTGTCCTTGATATAGGCTAACGTATTGAAAACCTCGACAATTCCCAGACTAAATGTTTGTTGCCACGAAAGCCCCTGCTCTTCGGCCACGGCATCGATGATGCTTTCCCAACCCCATTTTTCGTTAAAGCCCGAAGCCACAGAAGATTCCTCATCATTATCACCTTCTTTTTCAGCGTCCTGGTCGCCCGCACCAATACCCAGGAGGTTTTTGTACCGGAGATTAAACCGAGCGACCGATGCAAGAAAAAATTGTGAAGGGCAAAAGCGTCAAGGGCTGGAAAGTTGTCAACAAGGTATGCCTTCAGTTCGTCAAATTCGTATCCTTTACCGTATTCATGTCCCACCGGTATAAGGTAGCAGCAAAGCACTGCAGCCATATCTTCAGGCGTGTCCGTAAACGGCGCAAGCCGCTGATAGTCAACATACTGCCCGGCGGCCCACTTGCTATTATCGAGTTCAACACGGAACGCCCAGAATTTTCCAGGGCCGTCGATGACGTAGCGGGTGCGCTCATGCACGTCCGGCATGGGCTCGTTTTTCACCCAGGCCACCTTGCTTTTGATTTCCAAATAGTCGGCTATAGGCATAGCCTCCAAATCCTCGACAGGGATCCCGGACAGGATCGAGGTCACCTGTAGGTCATTGTCATCCCCGGGTTCCAGGTCCCGGATAGCATAGAAGCGGCGGAGGCTCAGACCGTCCCAGCCGCGTGCGATTTCGCTGTCATGCGCCGTGGCATACTGACGCTTCGTCTTCTGCCACTTGAGGTTTTTAATGAATTGAAACATGATATTTGCCTTTATTTTTGTTGCTAAATAGTTCACTATAAGCGCCGTAGCGCAGTGCGTCCATACTGTGATCGTTGACCTTCACGGGGACATTCAGGCGCTCCCCGGCCTGGTTCGTGGCCCACATATAGCCGTCGATTTCCTTTTTGGTCTCGACGGAGCGCTTCGTGATGCAGATCGTATACGGGGTTATCATGCCCAGTTGCGCCGTGATAGGGTTGTGGCGGTCACTGTCGTTCGTTTTGTCGCAGCCCAGGACGTTCCACCCGTACCGGCACAGTTCGGCATTGCTCTTCGGCTCCGCGGCATCCGCGTAGATGGGGACCGCGCGGACCGACTTTTTCGGGACCCCGGCGGCCTTCATCAGCTCGGCGATATCACTGTTGATGATACCCTTCTGATAGATAATTTGATCCACGTAGATGCGGCGGCGCCCTTCGTCAATAAGCAGATGCACCAGGGACGTTGTACTGTTGCTGAAACCGTAGTCCAGGCCGTAGCACTCCCGGAGGTTACCCACGGGCGGCATTTCGTCTATCAGTTCGACGTTGTTGTAGACCAGGCCTTCGAGGCGGCCCATTTTGCCCAGGCCGTACACGTTCCACCAGTTTTTGTCGCCTTTGTTGGCCTCGATCTCTGCCACCTGTTCCGGGGATAGGAACTGGTTGTCCAGGTACGTGCTATTGATAGACACGCGGCCCGGGCGCGTCTTCCATATTTCAGGGTCCGTGCCCCAAAATTCCCCGGCGGGGTTGTAGTCGTAGATGATGATGCCTCGCGTTCGGACGAAGAGCTGGCGGGCCGTCTCCCAGCCTATATGGTTCGCCTCATTTAGGAAGAGGCGGTGACGGCCGGGGCCCATGACCTTCGACGGGCTGTCAGCACTGAAAAATTCCATGATGGAGCCGTTCGGGAACGTATAGAAGTTTTCGGAGGCATTCCACCGTTTGAGGTTCCACCAGTGCTCAGCGCCCAGGATGTCCTTAAAGTCACGGATAGCGCCCTTTTTCAGGTGTGGCAGCGTCTCCGATACGATACTGGTGATTGTGGGTATTTGGTCCGACATGGCGACCAGTGTCAGCAGCTGGAGGGCGGAATAGGTCTTCCCGGAGCGCGTCCCGCCCCGGTCGTCTATATAGCGCGGGTCCAGTGCCCACGCATCCACCAGCTTCGCAAAGGTCCCCGTCGTTTCCATTGGTTAGCCCTTCTTTTCGGCGGCTTTGTTGCGGTCCAGGATGGCCCGGAGCTTCACCGCGGTCTCGTCGTTACCCACGATCACGGCCGGGGCCTCGAGGCTGCCCGTCAGGTCGAGGGTGTTCTGGTACTCGCCCTGGATCTCCAGCAGCAGCTTGGCGGCATTATGGTCGCCCTTCATGCTTTTGGCATAGAGGCCCAGGATCACCGCCTCGTCGAGAAAAATTTTCTGCTTCGTCCCGTCCGGCATCTTGACCTCGACCTTTTCGTCCCGGAGGGCCTGTGCGATCTCCCGGTAGGTCTTGCGCTGGCGCTTCGCCACCCCGGATGCGACACCACCCAGTTGTCCGGCCGCTGCTTTGCCGCTGGTTTCCCCCTTCTGAAAACGATTGGGGAGCAGATGTTTTTCCACCTGCTCCACCTGTTTTTCGCTACGTTGTACTTTAGCCATCTTTTCGGAAGTTTATGGTTTTGATTTTAGCGGCCATTTTAGCCTCTCTGCGACGCTTTGCCCTGTTGTCGGCTTCCGGTACGGGAGCGGGGGCGTTCGTCGATTTTTGACGGGGTTCCAGCGTCAGGCGGGCCACCTGCTTGCCGTCTTTCTTTTCCAGCTTGTAAACCGGGGAGTAGCGGGCGGCGACGTCGAAGACGTTCGTGCCTTCGCGGTGTGCCTGCTCCATGGCCAGTTCGTTCAGGGCTTCGTCGATCTTGGCCTTCGCATCAGCGGCAGCCTTTTCAGCCTGGGCCTTCTGTTCGTCAGTGAGCGGCCCCTGTTCCTTCTGCAGGCGTTCCAGCGTGGTACGGGGCTGGCGGGACTGCATGATAGCGTTTGCCACGGCGGCGCGGACGCCCGGGCGGATCTGGTTTTTCTCAGGTTCTTTCTGTTTCATAACTGTATGATTTTTAATTGTTTAGGTATTTGTACATAAATAAATATCCATCCTCATCGAAGGAATGTCTCTTGAAGCCGTGGCGCTCATACCAGCCGGGGAGCCAGCTGTCAGGATCGGCGCGGAGCCATACTGTTTTAGCACCCATACGCGAGGCGCGGACCGTCGCCTCATTGAGCAGGAGCTTCCCGAGCCCCTTGCGACGCGACGGCGCGCACACCGACAGGCCGGACACCCAGGCACGGTCCGGGATCTCTTTCTCGACGCTGACGGAGACGATTGCGGCCCCGCCGGCCAGGACCAGATCCTGGGACCGTCCCCAACGCCACGTATTGTCATGGACTACGAGGTCACTAAATGCCGGGATTCGCTTCATGGCTATTCGTTTACGATAATCTTGTACAGGTTCACATTCTCGACGCCCTTCGAGCGACGCAGGGACCAGCGGCGGATCCTGGCAAACAGGCGGCTGCCATACTCCTCCATAAAAGGATAGATGCCAGTCGTCTCCACCTGCAGCCAGGTCACGCGATAGAAGTAGCGGGTTTTCGTTTTCATAGTTATTTGCGTTTTCGTGGTACAAACAGTTTCTCGACGGCCGTCCCCTCCGTCCCCTTGTGCGAGAAACGTGAGGAACGTTTCTTTTCCCAGATGCACATAAACATGTCGTCCGGCATCCAATACTCAGATATATACACCGGTACGGATTGCGCCGCGGCCCAGCCATAGAAAGCCTCGTGGTCGAAGCCCTTGCCGTTATAGCCCTCGGTCCCCTTATAGGGCGGGTCGCAGTAGATCACGTCACCGTGGCGTATTTCCAGGTTCCGATAGTCACCCAGGCGGGCCTCAAGCGAGTGTTCCGGGATGCATTCGAGGCTTTGGAGGCGTTCGAGGCGTTCGAGGCTCGCTCCGACGGGCGAATGCAGGCCCGGCTTTCCGCCTAAATACTTATGGCAGCTATTATACAGAGGGTTCGCCTTGATGATCCGGCAGTCCATCGTGCGGAGCTTCCTGACGATAGCGGGGCCGAATGCCAGGCGGCGGGCCTGGGTATCTGTCTTGCCTTCCAGCGCGGCTTTCGCCGTGGCATATACCTCCGGACACAAACGCATGAAGTCCGCCCAGTCGTCGAAAACGACGGCATAGTGGCAGGCCTTCTTATAGGGTTCCAACTTAGCGTCATACATATACGTCTGCCCGTCATTACCAAAACTGTAGCAGTAGCGGACAAACAGATCGGTATCTTTCAGCTTGAAAAAGTCTTCCCGGGAGATCCAGCGCGTTTCGTCCCGGTACTGTCCCTTCACGGCGTTCACGAAAAACTCAGGGACCTCCACGATATCATTGGCCAGGACCTTCGGCCAGCGTCCCACCAGCAGCGCGGCATGCGTCATGGCACACCCGCCGGCGAAGGCGTCGACGAAGCGCTCCCCGGACGGGATCAGCTTGATAAGGTCCCGTGCGATAACGCTCTTCGAGCCCATATAACCCAGGCCAAAATTTATCATATCACGGTCACTTTATAGCCGAGCGCCTGCATTTCGTCAAACACTTTCAGCTGCTCTTCGGCGGTTTCAAACTCAATCTTGATAGCATACGCGAACGAGCTGTCTACGTCACCCGTGCCGGCGGCGCGGCTGTTACTGTGCGATTCCTTCCCCTCAGGATCTTCAACGACACCAAAGTCGGGAATATGCCACTTCTTGGCCGGGGCCCAGTTCCAGTCCTTGACGTACTCCGCCGTGTCCCACACACCAAACGAAGCATTGTCTTTCAGGACGATCTCTTTCAGTTTCTCGACGGGCGTCTTTTCTTCGTACACCCAGCACGGCGCATCCGTGTCACCATTCAACAGTGACGCGGCCAGGCGCATATTGCCGCCCAGCACCACATACTTCCCCTTGCGGGGCGTTACCAGCAACGGCCGGGCCTCATACAACTCCGGCGTCTCTTTCAGGCTGTCGGCCAGGTCCTGCAGGTCCTCCTCACTCCACTTGCGCGGATTCTTCGGGAGCCCCTTGATCTGCCCGGTATTGGCCTCCAACAATTCTATAGCAATTCTCTGATACATAGCGTTTTATGTTTTTAATATTTTTGACTTCGGGGGAACTGGGCCTCGTTCTGCAGTCCCCGTCAGTCAGTGTTAGTAGAAAAAAGTTTAGTTAGACGTTTTGAGGCCGGTTTGTCCCGGGGCGCTTTTCGGAACGTGTCAACTATTTACTATATCTAAATTGCGCCCTTTCTATTCCTGCGAGGCCTGGGCCTCTTTTGCTTCGAAGTACATCTTGCCCACCTTCACGAGCAGGCGGTACGAGCAGTCGACGCACGAACCGGCGCCGGGCTCCGTGGCCAGGCCGCGGGCCTTCAAAATGCCGTTCATGACCTTCGCGCCGTAAACGCCGATGCTGCGGGCGTATTTACTGCGGATCGCCGTGCGCATCCTGCACTCGAAGGGTGCGAGGACCGCCATCTCCTCAGGCGTCAACGCCATAGACCGCGGCGCCGCCGTGGCCTTCGTCTTTTTAGTGGTAGTTTTCTTTGCCATAGTTATCTGTTTATTTTGGTTTCTATCCATCCGAAAAGGGCGGAGGCGGCATCCATGACCAGCGTCAGCAGGTCATCGATGATCGTCGTCGACAGGGCCACCAGGCACAGGACTGCGAGGCCACACAGGGAAAATGACCGGGACCCGATCATAAATCCAAGTCCCACCCAGAACGTCATGCACAGGGAACAGTCGAACGGTTTGATGCGGACGTTTTCCGCCGCCGTCGGCCGGCCGTGCTTCGTCAGGAACCGCGCCACCGCCGCCCGGATGCTGGGCACGATGCCGCTCATGTCAATGATGATAACCGCAATAACGGCAATCAAAATAAGGTTAACTATCAGTTTCATAGCAGTTTACGTTTAATATTCTGTATCTCTCTGTAAATCCGGCTCCTGCTGACACCCATCTGTACGGCGAGTTTCTGCAGGCTGCCCAACTCAGCATATAAAATCAACGTCGTCCTCTCCGTCTCCGTCAGGCGTGAAGCCATGCGCCGCCGGATCGTCTCCGCCCTGTCGCTGGCTTCCCGGAACGGGCCGTAATCCGGCATATAGTCCTTCCGGGCCTTCCGGTAGAGTGCGGACAGTTCGCTCTTCGTCAATGTCTTGTACCCTGATGCCATATTCCCTATATTGTCTATAAAATTCCGATCCTTGAAGGTTCCACTGTTTGTATGCTATCGTATTGACGAATGCCTCAATATTCTCGATCCCATGCAGGTCCGTTTTCTTTTCCAACAGTATCTCGTATACATGCTGCGCGAGGTCCTGGCTGTCCGGGCTTCCGGGCCGTTTCGTGATCCCGTCGCAGATATTCTCCACGACGCGCCGGCGGGCCAGGTCTTCTATAATAGCAGCGTTTGACATACATCTATTCGTGTAAGTTTTAGGCGTTTGCGTTCTTTTTGGCCCAGTCGCCGGCCATATACGCCACAATAGCCGCCCGGAATTCGTCGAAGGAACGGATAACCACGTATCCATATCCGCGGGCCTCCAGCGTGCCCTGCATCTCCACCTGCAGCGGGGACTGTTTGTTTTTGCCGGCTTTCAGCTCCAGGGCCAGCCCGTGGAAGCCTCCGGCGGCGTGATAGAGGAAAAGATCCGGGAACCCGGCGCGGACGCCCATTTCCTTGAACTTGGCCGCCTCCCGGGCATCCCGGAAGCCGCCGTTCGGACAGTGAACCAGCAGCTCCCGCGGATACGCCAGGCGGAACCATTTAAGGCAATTTTTCTGCAGGGAATCCTCTAAGTGTTTCATTATCAGGCCCTCCGAATCAAATATCCGTCACGCCCTTTCAGGTGCGTGATGCCCTCCACCAGCAGGTTCTCGAAGATCTCTTTGAGGTCTTTGCCGGGCCAGCCCAGGGCGTTCAGGTCACGGGCGTATGCCCCCTCCATTCCCTTGATGCCGTCGTGGTCCCAAAGGGGATCGAACGGGGACCGGCCGGGCTTCCCGTCACGGCTGAGCTTCGTGAAGGCACCCAGGTCGATGCCGCCCTCCGGGTCGTCCGACTCGAGCCGCTCGCCACGCTTCAACGCCTGGTACTTCTGGAAGGCCGTCTCCAGGGCGTTTGCCTTCGCCAGCTTCTCGATGCCGGCCCGGGACTTTTCGGCAACCTGGTGCGTCACCGGGGCCGTCGCCAGAAACTTCCGCATATAACTAGCGTGATAGCCGTCGTCGATATAGCTATCCACCCAGTTCACGATCGTCTTGGCGTTAATGCCGTAAAAATCGCCGAACACCCGGCCGGTGCGGCCCATCTCGCACGCCTCTTTGATCTCGTCAAAATGCATCGCAGAATACTGACGACGAAGAGTTTTGGCCACTTCCTGAGCCATAAACGCCACGTCCTTTCCGCCGGGCGTCTGCCCGCAATACTGGCAGGTAGTAGTGATAATAGGCAGGAGGGCCGCCTCGAGCGGGTCGAGGTTCACGGTCTGTCCGTCAATAGTAACGCCGCGATGCGTGGGATATGCACCCACACCCTTTGCGACGTAGGCGGCGTAGTTATCTTCCAGCCGCTGGATGGCAAACTTATCTTTGCGCTGCCGATCCTCAATCGATTCTTTGTCTGTCATAATAGTGTGTGTTTTAAGGGGTTATACTCTGTTGTTCAAAATCTCAATAGCCTCGAGCATTGACTGCGTGTTCTGTTCTACCTTCGAGGGCTTGGCGGCCGGGGCCGGGCGGTTGTAGCCGCCGGCGGGACGTGCCGCGGGCTGCGACTTCTGGAACTGGGCCACCGCCTCCTCCACGCTCATGTCTTGCAGCTCCTCCGGCTGGGCCTTCTGCAGGCGCTCGAACACGTAGCCGGCGTTGCACCCGTACCAGCCGTGATACACCATAAAATGGAAGAACTGCTGGGAAGTAAAGCCCAGGGCCCGCGCCTTGCTGACACCGAACACCACATCCTTCCACGCGCGCTCCGTATTCTTGGCGCTTTTAGGACGGAGGTCCACGAACGCCGCGGCCAGATCCTCCGGCACGTCATCGAACGTGATAGTGATACGGTCGAAGAAGTCCACCTCCGGCTCCGCGGCACTTTTTCTTTTTTGGCCGGCACTTTTTTTCTTTTTTCCGCCTGCGGCGGGCTCGAGGTTTTTAGCGGAAGACAGGTCGACGGGCGTCACGACTTCGGGCCGGAGCTCTTCGACTTCATCCTCCTGGAAGAGGGTAGGCTCGAGGGCCGGGGAAGAGGAACGCTCCTCTACCGGAGAGGGAGATTCAATAGACGGTGCAAGAGCGGGCGCTTCTGCGCTCGCGGTAGGACCTGCAGTAGCAGGTCCGCTACTATACTCTCTACTATCTTTTTTATTATCCTTAAGTACTGCTTTAGCAGTATTATAAGGTATAGGCTGTGCAGAATCTGCATAGGGGGTATGCGAATTCTGCATAGGGGTATGCAAATCTTGCATAGGGGTATGCGAATTCTGCATAGCTGCCTCAACGTCGTAGAAGCCGTATTTTTTGACGAGCTCCGGCGCGGCGTGGTACGTGCAGCGCGGGCCGTTTTCCGTCATTTTCGTGGTCTTGACAATCAGGCCGGTGGACAGTTCAAACGGGGCGCCGGACGCGGGATCCGACAGTTTATTCAAGGTGTCCACGGCTGTCCGTACGCTGATGCACGCGCGCTCCGCGATGCTACTGTGTGACGCGTAGCAGCCCTCTTTGTGGCGGCTGAAACTATACACGATCTCGAATACTGCGCGACGTGTCGGGTCGAGGTGGAGATCATAGACCATCCACGGGCAATCTATCACGTGTCCAATTTTCTTCTTACTCATGGTCATAGTCCGTTAAACGCCATACCTGCCTGTTATCGTAGCGGATGCGGCTCTCAACGAGCCCGGACGCCTCAAGCCCTTCCAGCGTGTTCAATACTTCGTTCTCGGTGATATTCAGGAACCCGGCAATATTCGGGATGATATTCTCGGCCCAGAACCATTCGGCCCCGCGGTCGAGGTATGCGAGCACGAAGGCCGCGACGAAACTGCCGCCGCCTGCCTCGAGTGCCCACTTGGTGATGATCAAATCTTTCATGGCTAAATCCTCCTACTATAAAAGGTTGAAAAATCAGAAAACGTAGCGTCGTCGGGGCCCGGCAAGGTGATCCCGAGTTCGGTCTGCGCATGAGCCTGGATACGGTCCAGAAACGCCCCAAATTCCGCGGTATTAAGCCCGGAGGTACCAGGGACCACCCACACAGTTTCCTCGCGAAATTGGGCCGTTTTTGCCAGGAATTTGGCGCAATAAATGTCATGCAGCTCTTGCGGGGTGTTCCCCGTCTCCTCGCCGATGCACGTGAGCCAAAGCCACAGGAGGCGATTCTGGTCCACGGTGCGACGCTTCGTGTTTTTTTCCAGCAGCAGCCGATACTCCCCGTTGCCTCGCGGAGCTATCATGCCCCAGATGCCCTGGAGAATATCGGCCTCGCTGGTCGCGAGCTTCCCGTCTTTTTTGATGATGGTCAGCGAACGCATTGTTACCCTTTATTAACCTTTAACCTTTTTATGTAGGGCCCGGGCCCCCGGTTGGAGACCCCGGCGTTCTACGCGTTTTTAGCTGCGAGCTGGGTGCGGAGCTTGGCGTTTTCCTTTTCAAGTTCACGCAGGAGCCGGCGATTGGCGATGTAGCGCTGCTTGCCCTTTTCGAGGGCGCCCTGCAGGAAGGCCTCCTGGATGTTATAGAGCTCTTCGAACTTTTCGTCGAGGTCCACGCCGGCCAGATTCGGGATCAGCGCCGCCTTCGTGGCATAGTGAAGATCGTGCTTCTTGATGATGCCGTTGAACTTCACGTCCAGGCCCATTTCGTTGACGGCCTTGATGTCTTCCAGGGCCGCGCGGTAATTTTCGCGATTCATGTTTTTGATAGTATTCATAACTATTTGGTATTTACGGTTTTAGGATACTTTTTGCACTGCTCGTACAGGGCTTTGATGTACTCTTCGTTGCGGTTGCTGCCATACTCTCCATAGACGGACTTGTACTGGTTGTGCACGGCCTGGATTTCCGCCCGGCTGCGCGCCTTTTTCAGGTCGTCGAGGGCGATGGCCAGGGAATCATCGATGGCCGGGGCCGTGTCCTTTTCCGGGTCCGGCTCAGGGAAGCTGCAGCCGGCGGCCTCGAGAACCAGGTCCGTCACCATATTGATAGGGAGCACGCGAGGCGAAGAGCATACGCCCCAGGCCTTGGCGCAGTCGGCGATGTCGTCGAAGGTGATGCCGCCGCCCTGGGCGTTGGAGTTCCAGCGCTCGCGGAACTGTTCCTTAGTCATAACACCGGGCTTGGCATTGGTCGCAGCCGGTGCCGGGGACGGAGCCGGGGCGGGTGCCTTGGCGTCATCGAAGGTCGCCGTCATGATCGGGGCCTCCGCCTTCGCGGCCGGCGCCGGGGCCTGCCCCTCGGGACGGGCATCCTTGCGGGCCTTTTTCAGGGCGTCTCCGTGGCGGAAGACGACGGCCTTCGTCTTCATGTCCGTGATCTCCAGGGACAGGACGTTTTTGCCGTCGCTCTTGAAGCCCGTGACCGCGAGGCGCGGGTATTCGTTGAGACGGTAGTGGCCGTTGTTGTCGCGCGTCG
>Ga0310690_10001918_pt1 | contig 35625 bp, 24 predicted proteins | sample AusTroGonzalo_MG_2_FD_207661 | JGI IMG/M metagenome (GOLD analysis project Ga0310690, IMG submission 207661) | Bovine rumen microbial communities from tropical cattle in Woodstock, Queensland, Australia - Gonzalo_04 (v2) (version 2) | ecosystem: Host-associated > Mammals > Digestive system >...
CGGCCACAGCGACATTGTCTGAAAAAATAACACCAAAAGAGACAGATATACAAAGAATTATCCGGGACGATTTAATTGAACGTCAAATTTTGGATAACACTGGCAATTTAAACGTTGAAAAGAAAGGTCAGGTTCAGGTGACTACCGCTACGGTCACAGAAGCACTGAATGATTCTCCAAGATTTAAGGAATTAGTGTCCGAAGCGGCAACAGAAAAAGGGTTTGTTACCGATACTGTATTGAATACCAAAGGTTTTGTTACAGCAAATTCAGAAACTATCGCTAATTTAGCCAGCAAAACAGAACTAGAAACATTAAAAACCAAAGTCGATGGAGATGTGGATAGCGAAGGCAGCTTGTTAAATACGATCAGAGAAAATGAATCTATTCGCAGGGTGTTAAAGGGCGATAAAGGTGATAAAGGTGACCAGGGGACATCTGCAAATGTTGATGATGTGGTTAATGCGTTGAAACGCGATGCAGATTTTATTAATAATACAAAAGCCCAGGATGCAACAACGGCATGGTATGAATATTGCACAACAGATAATAATCTATCAAATATTATTCAACAGTTGTATCCTTCTGTGACAAATTGTGATGATTTTACCAGTGATCAGTTTAATAAAATGATGAATGGCCCAAAAGGACAGTGTTTGTCTTGGGCAGTATCTCCGGATGAATTGCAAAAAAATAGCGGGATTGGCTTAAAATTAACGAATATGTTCGGTTCAAACATAATCGACAATCTTAAATCATATCATGTTGGAACCAAAATTTGGGTATCGTCGACTCCTGTAAACTTTGTAGACGTTTGTGCACAAAGATACGATGAAATTATGAAACCAGATGATCCAAAGACGGTTGAAAAAGCATATTGCGAAGCCCAGGCCGAAAATTATGCATCTGGTATCACAAATTTAACTATCATCAGAAAAATATATCCATCGGTTTCTTCGTGCGATCAGTTCACATTTGAAATGTACACCGCAATCACCAATGGTGCCAAGGCGTATTGTATATCTTTGGCAACCAATCAAGATAATTTGGACGCAACAAGCGGTGTCGGCCTAAAATTAGAAAAAACATTTGGTGCCGGCATTGTTGAAGCCTTGCGCGCCAGTAAATTGGAAACATTGGTGAACGGACAGAATTTTGTAGAAGTTTGCGAAAACAATTATAATGAAATTATGTCTGGACAGGACGCAACCTCTGTTTGGCAGTTGTATTGCGAAGCCCAAGCGGACAATTATCCCGAAGGCATAACTAACTTAACTTTAATTCAGAAGTTATTCTCGGATGCTAATGTTGGATCTTGTAAAGATTTTACAAAGGAACAATATGCAATTATGACCGCAGGAGCCAAAGAATACTGCTTGAACCTTAATGCAACATTTAACAACAATGTTTCTGTTGATGACGGTATAGGCTTAAAGTTGGCAAAACTGTATGTTGAAAAGAACAGTAAAAGATCAGGAACTGTCACATTGGCTCAGGCCAAGACGGCACTGCAAACGCTGCAAGGTAAAACGGCGGTCGCGCGTTTAGATGATAAAGTTTTTGATGGCCAATCCTTGTTCGATGCTTGTGTTGATAACTATAACAAGATTATGGCTGGCGACGATGGTAAAGATGCAAAATCTGTCGAACAAACCTATTGTGAAGAAAACCTGGAAATTGTGAAAAAACTGTATCCCAACAATGGGTTGTCAGTAATTGCAGATTGTGCCGACACAACAAAGTTTTCAAATGAAGAATATTCGGCTATTATGGGCGGATCAAAAGCATATTGTTTATCATTAGCCAAAGATCCTTCTGTGCTCGGTGATTTGTCCAGTGGCATCGGAAAAAAACTATCTACAAAACTCGGAACTAAAATGGCTGATTTTATAGATACCACGACTAATAACACTACAGAAAAAAGATTGGCACTGACAGGATTTAAAGGTAAAAATGATGTAAGTACAAACTTTATGACCGCATGTGAGGCAAAATACGACGAGATTATGTCTGGTAAAGACGGTGAAGATGCAGAAACCGCATGGCATGCATATTGTGAAGAGATTGATACAAAAATCAACGCTAACAACACGCTTACAAACCTTGATCGTGTTATAAAACCGTTATACGGCAACGACAAAACGTGTGATAATTTTACCAGTGACGAATACAACGCAATCATGGGCGGCGCCAAAGCTTATTGCTTATCATTAGCCACAGATCCATCCAAATTGGCCGACAGTGACAACAACATCACTAAAAAACTGAAAAAGACATTTGGTGATGACATTGTCACAAAACTGGGTACATCGGGGGCTGGTACAATGGTTGTATCAACCAGAAACCGCGATGGTTCTGCGAACGAAGCAAAGTTTGTTGATGAATGCGAACGCAGATATGACGAAATCATGTCCGGTGATAGCGCAAAATCTGTTGAACAAATATATTGTGAAACAGATAATAATCTGGTCAGTATAATACAACCACTGTATGGCAGTAATAAATCTAATGGCGGTGTTGAAACATGTGATGACTTTACCCAAGACCAATACAAAGCTTTGATGGGTGGGTCCAAAGAATATTGTATGTTGATTGCGAAAAACGCTAAATCAGATTCTGATTATTTGGTAGCCACAAAAGGCGTTGGTAAAACATTAGAAAACATATTTGGTTCTGGCACGGTCCAAAATCTGAAAAACAACGGTTTAAATGCCAGTATTGGTTCTAAAAAGTTCGTGTTTGCCTGTGCAGAAAAATACGATGAAATCATGAACCCAAAATCTGCATGGTATTCATATTGTAGTGAAGGAACCAATTTAACCACTATCATCCAACCTTTGTATGGCAGCGACACAGCACAAGGCGGTGTCACAAAATGCGAAGATTTCACCCAAGAACAATACAATGCTTTAATGGGTGGGCCTAAAGCATACTGTTTGTTGGTTGCCAAAGATGTTAGTGCATCAACGTCCAACGTTAAATCCAATCTGAAAAAATTATTTGGTGATAACATAGTTACCAGGTTAACTACTTCTAAAGTTGCAACCGAAGTAGAAATTAACGGCGAAACAATGAAATTCGTTGACGCATGCGCTAAAAAATACGAAGAAATCATGGCCGGAAAATCTGGTGAGGGTTATAATTATAAAGGCGAAATTGCCAATTATAGCGCACTATCCACAAAAACATGCGATACAGAACATGAAAAAGACGCATGGTATAATAAAAACGACAAATTACTGTATATATGCGCATGCAATAACGGCAGTTGCACGTTCCCTGCAGATGGGGGTGGTATAGATATCAAAGGCGAACCTGGTGAAAACGGAAAACCGGCTTCTCAGCTCTATTGCGAAGCCCAGGCAGACAATTATCCGTCCGGCACAAAGAACTTGACTTTGATCAAGAAACTATATCCGGCCGTCACATCATGCGATCCAACTGTATTCACAGAAGACAAATATGCAGCAATAATTGGTGGCGCAAAATCATACTGCTTGTCTTTGAATGCAAACTTTAATTCCGGTATGGATTTAGAAAACGGCATTGGATTAAAGATGGCTAAAATTTATGCCAAAGACAAATCGGTATCTTTAGCTGATGCAAAAACTGCTTTGACAACATTAAAAGCAAAAAATGCTGCAGAACGTTTGAATGATTCTGATTTCTCGATATTGGACAAATGTATCGCCAACTACAATCATATTATGTCTGGTGACGATGCAGAAACCGCATGGCATGCATATTGCGAAGAGATTGATACAAAAATCAATCCGAACAATACGGCCAACAACCTGGAACGTATTATAAAACCATTGTATGGCAACGATAAAACTTGCGATAATTTCACAAGCGACGAATATAACGCGATTATGGGTGGTGCCAAGGCATACTGCTTGTCATTAGCCACAGACCCATCTAAATTGTCCAACAGCGACAGCAACATCACTAAAAAACTGAAAAAGACATTTGGCGATGACATTGTCACAAAACTGGGTACATCGGGGGCTGGTACAATGGTTGTATCAACCAGAAACCGCGATGGTTCTGCGAACGAAGCAAAATTCGTTGATGAATGCGAACGCAGATACGATGAAATCATGTCCGGTGATAACGCCAAATCTACTGAACAGACGTATTGTGAAACAAACTTTACGACGGTCAGTGCTTTGTATTCGAGTATAAACGAGGTTGCCAAATGTTCTGAATTTACGGCAACACAATACAAGGCGATGATGGAAGGTGCCAAGGCATACTGTCTGTTGTTAGCGCAGGATTTTGCTAATAATAAATTGGTTTCAACGTCTGGTATTGGTAAAAAGATGAATGAAAAACTGAAGATCGGCACAAGTACAACTGATGGTATATTCTCACTCAGTAATAAGTCGTTATCCAGTGTATTAACTACAAAATACAATGGGAACACAGACGATTTCTTAAGTGCTTGTGAAAAGAACTATAATGAAATAATGGCGGGAGAGAAGGGTGATAATGCAAAATCTGCTGAACAGACTTATTGCGAAGCGAATTCTGCTGATGTGATTGCATTATTCAACAATAATAATGCGAATCCAAAAATCACCAGTGCATCTGATTGTCCTAAGTTTACTGCAGAACAGTATAAAGCAATGACAAGTGGAGCCAAATCATACTGCTTGTTGTTAGCGAAAGATTTTTCTGCTGGCAAACTGACATTAGAAGCAACGTCTGATACGAACAAAGCCATAGCAAGAAAAATGAACCAAAAATTGAAGATTGGCAATACAGATAACGGTATTTTAAGCATGAACGACAAATCTTTATCTACAGTATTGACCACAAAATTCAATGGAGATTCGGATGATTTCTTGACTGCTTGTGAAAAAACATATAATGAAATTATGGCAGGCGACAAAGGTGAATCCGGTGAAGATGCCGTGACAACTTGGTGTAAAGAACATACAACAAGTTTGGCAACCGGTGATGCAAAATTGTCCGCTGCTAAAATGGTTCGTGCATATGATAAATTAGGCGGAAATTCGACTGCAGCAGCAAAAATTAATACCACAACCGGCAGATTTAATTCTCTGGAAGATTGTATCAATGCGGTCAAAGCCGACCCAAGTTTGATGGGTGGTGATTCTGCTGCGGATGAAGACTTTAATGAAGACAACAAGGGTAAAACGATTACATTGACACAAGAAACAAAAACAACGTTGGAAGGCAAAAAAACAAAATTCCAAAAAGTTGTGACCGAAGATAATATTGGCACACAATTGAGAAATAACACCACTGTTAAAACAGCCTTGCAAGATGCGGGTTTTGCATCCAAGACCGAAGTTACTTCAGATGCATTAACAATGGAAGATTTGTCTGATTTGTTGAGTGGTGGATTGATTGTTGATGATACCGGCAAGGTCAGATTAGATGCCAATGTAAACAATACTAAGTCAAAGGCCATTCAAAACAAACTGACATCCGCAAAGAGCCGTGGTTTAGCGATTGAAAATGTGACAGGTATGACTGCTGCTACAACAATTGCAAGTTCGGTTGCCAACTTGAATGTTTCCGCTGCTGCTGCAACCACAGGGATGGATTCGACAAAATGTGCCGCTCTTGAATATATGTTCTGGTGGGCTCCCGATGGTTCAGAAGGTTCGTGTACAAAATGTCCGGACGGCACCCGTTTCAATTCTGAGTCTATGAAAAATTCGGCTTTGCCACGTTGTGTATGCGAAGATGAATCCACGACATTTAATTCTAATGCCAAAGGTCAAGAACAATTCTGTATAAAAGCAGAAGGCAATGAATGTCTAAAGAAAAACGGCACATATCTACTTAATGGCTCGCAATGTAAGGCATGTCCCGCAGGAACATACTTTAACGAAAAAGCCGGAACTTCCATAGACAACAATGCAAACCGCTGTCTATGTCGCGATGGATTATTCTTTAATCCAAATGTGTCAAGTGACGCTTATGAAGAATATTGCACCAAGACAGCACCAGCGGGATCGTCCAGTAGTTGTCCAGCAGCAACTTATTTGAACACTCGTTCAAATGAATGCACATCGTGCGCCAAGGCCGAAGGTGCCAGAGTTAATGAAAATGGTCAATGCGTATGCGATGACGGTGTGTTGAATACATATCTGGGGGTATGCATGCACAACAAGCCAGAAGGAGCATCGACCTTTACTTCGTGCGATGACCCAAATGCCGCTGTTAACCCAATACGATGGATGTGTATGCCGTGCGAGGCCGCGGGAGCGTCAAAATCTGGTGACAGTTGCGTATGTAACGATCCTAGCTTAACACTTAATTTAGAAGAGTGGAGATGTATGCAAGCAAAATAAAACCAAAATTCCCCGGCAAACGTCGGGGAATTTTTTATTGCTTTTTTACGAACCATAAACTAATATAAATCTCATCGTCGGGGTGTAGCTCAGCCTGGTAGAGTACTTGCATGGGGTGCAAGGGGTCGCAGGTTCGATTCCTGTCACCCCGACCATAAAGTTAAAATCGACCCTGTGTCGATTTTTTGTTTTATGTTTGGCGACAATCGGAATTGATGCGTTACTCCCAGAAAACCAAAGAATTTTATTGACATTTATGCTGTTCAACCTACAATGCAAGAAAAAAGGGGAAACTATGCCACAAAAATCTATTCTTGTCACAGGCGGCGCGGGTTTTATTGGTTCTAATTTTGTTCCGTATTTTTGCGCTAAATACCCACAATACCGCGTTGTTAATCTTGATAAATTAACGTATGCAGGAAATTTGGAAAATTTATCCGAATGCGAACAAATGCCTAATTATAAATTTATAGAAGGGGATATTTGCGACAAATTCACTGTTGAAAATTTGTTTGCGTTCTTTGATATCCAAGGCGTAATCCATTTTGCGGCCGAAAGTCACGTTGATAATTCTATTAAAAATCCTGATGCGTTTATCAAAACAAACATAGAAGGCACGTTCACATTGTTAAACACCGCATTTAGACATTGGATGGATGGACCAAATAAAATAAAACCAGGATACGAGGCCAGTCGTTTCCATCATATATCCACGGACGAAGTATATGGATCATTAGGTAATACTGGCTTTTTTACCGAAACAACCCCATACGCGCCAAACAGTCCTTATTCCGCCAGCAAGGCCAGTTCTGACTTTTTGGTCCGTGCATATCATCACACATTTGGTATGAACGTCACAACGTCGAACTGTTCCAATAATTATGGTCCAAAACAACATTCAGAAAAGCTGATTCCAACAATTATAACAAACGCAGTGACCGAAAAACCTTTGCCAATTTATGGCCAGGGCACAAATGTACGCGATTGGTTATATGTATTGGATCATTGCAAAGCAATTGATTTGATTTTTCATAACGGAAAATCTGGCGAAACATATAATATTGGTGGTCATAACGAACGCAACAATTTGGAAATAGTAAAAACAATTTGTGGCATTTTGGATTCACGTCACCCGCGTCCAGGAAACAAAAAATACGAAGAGTTAATCACATTTGTTCCTGACCGTGCCGGACATGACTTCAGATACGCCATTGATGCATCTAAATTAGAAAAAGATTTAGGTTGGAAAGCCGACGAAACTTTTGATACAGGTATCGTAAAAACAGTTGAATGGTATCTGGGCAAGTTACAAAAAGAAAAAACTTTATAAAAAACTCACTTTCTCATTTTTTAATACTTGCCTTAGATTTTTTATTTTTGCTAAACTTAAAATCTAAAGGGGGATTTTTATAAAAATGAGAAAGTCATTATCCAAGCGTTCCGTCATTTACGCGTGTGTATGCATTGCTTTTTGCACTGCTGCTTTTGCTTTACAACCAACAGTTCGTGCTGGCTCGGTCAGTCTCAATTCTTCTATAAAACCAATTACTCCAACTATTGCACAAACAGATGTCTCGGCATCCGATACGTCGGCAAATCGTGGTGCCGCATTATTCAAATTTGGAAAAAACACTGTTCCTGCGGCGACTCAAACAACAAACAATAATAACAGTGGTGGATCTGGAAACGCTGGCAGCGGTTCTGGGGGTACGACTAATACAACATTGGCAGAATTGCAAAGGCAAATCGAAGATTTAAGAAACGCCCAAACAAGCCTGGAACAAACTCAAACAGATTTGGAACAAAGCCAGATTACAACAGAAACGTTGGCCAGTGCAATTGCAGAGCAAGTAAAAAATCTAGATTTAACAACAACAAATACAGATCTGAAAAACACTCTGTCAGAAATAAAATCCACAAACACCAATTTACAAACATCACTAAATTCTGTCCAACAACAGGCAGAAGCATTGGGGGATTCGTTAAATTCGAACATTGATTCCAGATTACAATATCGTGGATTATTGGATAGCGGAAACAATTTAGCATTTGCGACAAAAAACGAAATAAATCCGGAAACGTTGGCTCTCAGAATCGCTGCGAATCCGACGGCCACAGCGACATTGTCTGAAAAAATAACACCAAAAGAGACAGATATACAAAGAATTATCCGGGACGATTTAATTGAACGTCAAATTTTGGATAACACTGGCAATTTAAACGTTGAAAAGAAAGGCCAGGTTCAGGTGACCGAAGCCACAGTCACAAATGCATTAAATAATTCTACGACGTTCAAGAATATGGTTTCACAAGCCGCCACAGAAAAAGGGTTTTTAACTAATGATTCTGATACAATCCAAAATTTGGCCACCAAAGATGCCATCACAGCCGATGCAATCGCAACAAAAATAGCGTCCAGTGCAACGGCAAAACAAACTTTATCTGGGCAAATTGGTCCTGATGAAAATTCTGTAAAAAATTTGATTGTCTCAGACCTGAAAAAACGCGGAATTGTATCCAATGACAATGATGAAACTTTGCAATTATTGAAAACAAATGATTTAGAAAACAAACTAAACGAACAAAACGTTATAACAACCAACAATATGAACGCGAAACTTTCTGGTTTTGCAAAAACCTCGGATTTAAGTACGCTTGCAACAAAATCAGAAGTCACAACATTGGCAAACAAAGCAATTACCACAGAAAATAAAAATGCCATGTTATCTGATTTTGTAAAAAATGCAGATATTACCCCAGAAATACTTGCTGCTCAAATTGCATCCAGTGCCACTGCAAGACAAACATTGTCCGGACAAATAGGTCCAAACGAAGAATCTGTGAAAAACTTAATCGTCACGGACTTAAAAAGACGTGGTATTGTATCTGATGATAACGAAGAAACATTACAATTATTAAAAACCGCTGATTTGGACACAAAATTAGCCGCAAAAAATTTTGCAACATCTGCGGATATTTCTGGTTTGACTTCACGCACATCTGCATTAGAAAACGCGGTGACCGCTACGGAATTAGAGAGAACATTACAAAATAAATTTGCCACCAAAAATTCTTTTGATACATTATCTGACAATGTATCAACAATTTCTGGTGATTTGGGGAATATATCTGCAACCATAAATAAACTTGATGGCGACGAAAACACCACCGGCAGTATTGCAAATAAAATCAAGTCCGCCAAAATTATTACCGAAGACAATATAACAAACAAATTGCCAGACAATGTTGTTACAACTGATAATATGAATACTAAACTAACCACGTTTGCGAAAACTACTGATATAACCCCAGAAAAATTAGCCACAGAAATCGCGAGCAACCCTGACGCCACGGCCACATTATCAAATAAAATCACGCCAAAAAAGACAGACATCCAAAGAATTATCCAAGAAGATTTAATCGATCGTCAGATATTAGATAATAATGGCGATTTAAATGTGGAGAAAAAAGGACAAGTCCAAGTGACCGAAGATACTGTCACAAACGCGTTAAATAATTCTACGACGTTCAAGAGTTTGGTTTCACAGGCTGCAACGGAACAAGGTTTTTTAACAGACAATTCAAACACTATTAAAAATCTTGCCACAAAAGATTCTGTCAATGCGCTATCCGCCACTGTAAACACATTAAATGATGATGAAACCAACACAAACAGTGTGGCGTATAAAATAAAAGCATTATCAGATAAATTGGAAGGCGATGAAAACACAAGTGGCAGTATTGCAAACAAATTAAAAACAGCAAATGTTATTACCGATGCAAACTTTGATGCAAAAATTACAGCAAAAAATTTAGCAACCAAAGAAGACATTTCTGCGGATAATCTGAAAACTACATTGGGTGATACATACACCAAAAAAGCAGACTTGTCTGGTTTGGTTATTGCAGATTTGAAATCCAAAGACATATTAAAGAACGATGGCACATTAAACGTAACCATTGACGAAAGCACTGTTACATCGGCATTAGCAAGTTCATCAACTTTGGGCAATATGATTGACGAAGCCGTATCTAACAAAGGCTATTTGACCAGTACCGACACCAAATCATTGGCAACAAAATCAGAACTGGCAGACTACGCAAAAACAGCAGACTTGTTAGACTCTAATAACAAACTGAAAGTTGCATTACCTGACAGTGTAATCACGACCAACAACATGAACGACAAATTAACAGGCTTTGCAAAAACAGACGATTTAACCGCAGCAAAATTAGGTGCGACATTGGATTCTCGTTATGCATCGGCTAACTCGGTTAGCAAAACGAATTTAGTCAATACTTTGGGCGATTCTTTTGCAACCCCAGACGCTTTAACAGGTTTCTTGACCGACAGCGATTTAACCGCAGAAAGATTATCTGGAAAACTGGGAAAGACGTATTTAACCGACAATGATTTAACAGCCAGTAAATTATCTGGAAAATTAACAGGATTGTATGCCTCTGCTGATTCTGTTAACAAAACAAATTTGATAAATACATTGGGTAATGCCTATGCCAGCAGCAGCGACGTTAATAATTTAATTGCCACAGGATTAAGCAATCGTGGAATTATATCCATCAAAGATGGTACCGAAACGTTAAACGTTTTGACCCCCGCAACTTTGGATGCAAATTTACCAAATACCGTGGTCAGATCTGACGCATTAACAAACACATTAAAAAGTTATGCAACAAACGATTCTATATCCAAAACAAATTTGATAAATACATTGGGTAATGCCTATGCCAACAGCAGCGACGTTAATAATTTAATTGCCACAGGATTAAGCAATCGTGGAATCATATCCGTCAAAGATGGTACCGAAACGTTAAACGTTTTGACACCAACAACCTTAGGGGCCGAATTAACCAAAAACAACGTCGTTACAGATAGCGCTTTAACAACACGTTTGGGCAACTATGCAACAACAGCATCTTTGTCGGCCGAAGAACTTGGCAAAACACTTGATAGTCGTTATGCATCTTCTTCATCCGTAACACCGGCAAATTTAGCAAGCGCTTTAAGTAATACGTTTGCATCCAAAACTTCTGTTGATACTCTACTAGCTGATGCCAGCACAACAGGCAGTATTGCTAATAGAATTGCAGCAACATTAGACGGTGACGCAAATACAACAGGCAGCTTTGCAAACAGATTAGCCGGTGCGGGGGTAATTACAACCGGTAATATTGGCAGTACAGATATTGTAGACGCCTTGAACACAGCAGGATTAGCAAGATCCACCGAAATTGCAACAACTGTTAACAACACATTAAATGGTGACGCAAATACAACAGGTAGTTTCGCAAACAGATTAGCCGGTGCAGGGGCTATTACAACCGATAATATTGGCAGTACAGATGTTGTAAATGCCTTGAATACAGCAGGATTGGCAAGATCCACCGAAATTGCAACAACTGTTAACAACACATTAAATGGTGACGTAAATACAACAGGCAGTTTCGCAAACAGATTAGCCGGTGCAGGGGCTATTACAACCGGTAATATTGGCAGTACAGATGTTGTAAATGCCTTGAACACAGCAGGATTGGCAAAAACATCAGAAGTCGTCACAAACAACAATTTTGCCACAAAGTTAGCCAGTGCCGATGCTCAAACCACTTTGACTAATGCTGGATTTGCAACAAAATCTAACATTGTATCCGACGTAAGAGAAGGCGTGTTCACTTTGGCTGACTTTTCAGCTCTGTTAAGTGATGGAGGTTTGGTTGTTGATGATAAAGGCAAACTAAAATTGGCAGATACCAGCAAGAGTACTGCTGCGGCTAATGTTGCAAGTAAATTAACATCAGCACAAAATGCCGGTGACACAGGTATTCAGACGACAAATATTACTACAACAACCAATATTACTAATTCTATTGCCAGTGTTGCTGCAAGTTCTGCAGACGAAGCTAAAACAGAAGAGGCATGTAACAAACTGGAATACACGTTCTGGAATGGAAGTAAATGCAGTCAGTGTCCTGATGGAACATATTTTGATAAAACATCCGCAACACGCTGCGTATGCAAAGAACAAGCAGAAACATTTAGCACCAGCACAGGAAAATGTACTAAAGACTCTATGGCACCTTCAAGTTGTATAGGTAATAATTTACCTGGTTATTATTGGACCGGCAGTACATGTGAGAAATGCCCAACTGGCACACACTTTAACGAAGCATCAATGAAAGACACATCTTTACCGCGTTGTTTGTGCGATAATGAAACATTGGAATTCAGCACCTCATCCGGCAAATGCGTACAACCCAGTTCTTGTTTTGCTTCAGGCCAAGTAACAAATCCAAAAGGTGGATGTATAAAATGCCCGAACGAGTGGCCATTTATCAAAACAAGTTCAACAACTGGTACTTGCAGTTGTCCAGCAAGCACCGCATTCAATGTGTACACGATGGGTTGTTTGCCTTGTGAAACAGCTGGTGCTGAGTACAACGAAAACACTAAATCTTGTTCATGTCCTGCGGGTTCATCATTGAATCAAGAACAATGGAAGTGTACAAAGTAATATACAATATAGTAAAAGAAAATTAAATCGGTCTGCAAAAGGCCGTTTTAATTTTTATAATAAAAACAATCACAAAGTCATTATAAAATAAGACTAACAACACACCTAAATACAATTTACAAATGAATAAAAAATAAACTTCTCTGTTTATGCTTGCACGAATCGTTTAAAATATACAATATACGCTTGTTATAAAAAAACATAACAAGGGAGAAACATCGTGATTATCGGAATTGGAATTGATTTAGTAGAATGCAATCGATTCTTGGATTGGTCTGCATTCAAAAAACAAAGAATATTCACAAAAAGCGAACTAGAATATGCAGACAACGATAACGCAAACGCCGAAAAACACCTGGCAAATTTTTGGGCCGCCCGTGAGGCATGCCTGAAAGCAATGGGCACAGGATTCAACGACAACATCAGTTTTTCTGATGTATCCGTTATCCACAATGATAATGGCTGTCCAGAGTTATTATTAAACGGTGGCGCAAAATCAGCATTAAAAGATTTAGCAAATGGTCAATCGCTACAAATCCATTTATCAATCACAGACCAAGCCGATTATTCTGCGGCCATAGTTATAATAGAAACAGTTTCTGAACAATAATAATAAAACGCCTGGAAAAATTTTTTCCAGGCGTTTTATTTTTTTACCATTCCAATGGCGGGAAACAATCACCACCAACATCTGGACAACACACATACTGACCATCAACAACAGAATACGTTTCGCCAGCACAACAACCATTCGCATCAGGTGCCAAACCATCATCACACAAAGGCTCTTTTATTGTTTCGTCTGATTCCTCTGTGGTAAAAACATTTTCTTGCGTCACTTTATATTCTGGCTTATTAACCGTTGAGGCAACTGATTCTGAAACAACTTCGTTTGATTCAACAAGATTTTCTTTAACATCGGGAACCTCATTCACGGCTTGCAATTCTGCCGCTTTGGCGATTTTGGTCAAAGAATCTTCCACCATTTTACCAACCACAGGCGCATCACCAGATTCCGCAACCTTATTCTCATCCCCGGCACTGGCAACGAACGGATTTGTATCATCATCCGATTTGGATACTTCAACAGGTTCAACTTCATTTGATACAGTTGCCTGTACAGATTCTTGCGTCGCTACAGGCGCATCACCAACCGCCAATTCAGGCACCGCATCAACCGAAACATTAGAACGCTGGTATAACCACAAAGTGAATACAGATAGCGCAATCAACACCAATAATAACACATAATACAACAAACTTGGCCTATGTTGACGAACTTCTGGCTTTGATACATTGTCCGCCATAATATGTGGCGGTCTGACCATTGACACAGGTCGCACAACAGTTTCATTGCCAGTTTCAGAAACACCACCCGACACCCCAGATTGTCCGCCTTGAATATCAACAGTCTTATCCAACGAACCATTAGTATTTTCTGGTGCAACAATTTCTGTTTCTTTGATATCTTTTTCCAAAATCACTTCTGTATCCGCGTTAATATTTTGTAAAGAATCCAACACAGGGGCAGGTTCATTTGATGATTTCACTTCTGGTTTATAATCAACAGTTTCATTATCACCAACTTCGGAAAACACATCATCAAATTTTACATCGTCATCCTTATCATCTTGCGGCACTTGAACAACATCCATGATATTTTTCGGTGGTGCAAAAGATAAAACAGGTGCACTTTCAGAATCAGGTGATGTCACAACGTCTGGCTTTTCTTCTGGCTCGGCGGGCAACTCTATTTCTTTTTCTGCTGTTTCTGCAAATTGTTCATCAAAACTAATCGGCTTAAACGCGATTTTATCGTCCAAAATATGGGGATCTTTATCAAACAAAGGTTTCACTTTATCATTCGTATTTATATCTTCTTCGTCTGTATATTCTTCCTCGTCCAATACTGTATCGTCTTTTTTTGTTAAATCATCTTCAGAATCATCATATACCACTTCATCATCAACACCATCATCGGATTCTATGATTTCATCATCAGAATCAGAAACGGCAACAACAGGTACACTTGCAACATTGACGCCACCGTCAACTTCTGGGACTAAATCCAAAACCTTTCGCGCGGCATCCATATCTTCTTCGGCCATCAACAAACGCTTATTAGCATTTTCCAAACGTTTTTTTGCCCGTTCCAATTTACCAGATAAAACATCCAACTGTGCCTCGGCCTTCAGAATTTTAGCTGCTGACTGCTTTGTTGGTTCTTTGCCAACCGCACGGCGCAACGATGTCAATTTGGAACGAACAGCCTTTATTTTAGCCTGTAATTCAACAATTGTATCCCCGGTACGTTCAATAGTTTCACGTGCATTTTCAGCAATAACCGTCGAAGTTGCCAAACGTTCTTTTGCAGACCGACGTACTGACATTGCCCGAAAATTGTCCAAATCTTTCAATGCAGATTTTATATTTCCACCATCTTTATATGTACGAATTAAATTATCATACACAACCAATCCATCATATTCGATATCTAACTTTTGGTATTTATTATCCTTTTTTGGACGAATCAACTCTAAATCCATACCGTAATCATTAGCCAACACATCATCCCATTTACGATCACCATGGGGCGCCATAACCAACAAAACGTTCGGCTTCATATTATTAATAGCAAAATCCAAGACAAACACCAATTTGCCTTGCTTGTCATAAAAAGCACGGATATCATTACCGTTTATAGTGTAATCTTTGGATTTTAATACAACTTTTTCTTTCTTCTCGCTTGGCATTATTTTATCCCCCACATATTAAATTATTTCTTTTTAGGCGGCGTAAATTGATACGCTTGCTTACAATGTTCATAACAATACGGTTTACCAACAAACACTTGTTCGCCACAAAAATGGAAATTTTCAGAATCAGGATCCCCAATCGGCCACCGACACTGATTTGGTTTTAATGCAGACAGTTCTAAAGAATGTTGAATAATACGCTGGTGCATAGCCAGATTTGCATTACTTTTCTTGCTTGTATCCACGGCACGCGGCAAACGTTTCAAATCGTTTTTTTTCGTTTCTTTGGCAACCTTTGTCGAATTCTTTGTGTCTTTCGATGTTTTTGCTGTCTTTTTATCAACAACCGATTTAGTCGCTTTTTTATTAGTAGCCTTTGGCATAACCACCGGCTTTACCGGTGCAATTTTCTTGGCAATCGGTAACTTTGATTTCTTTTCTGTCGATTTTTTATCTGTATCCTTGGCTGCTGATGCTTTTTTGCCCCCAGCCATCGTCGCTTTCAGATTCCAACCCAAACGATTTAATTTGCCAACCACAGCGTTTTTACTCATTTCCAAACGCTTACCAATTTCGGACGTAGATAACCCTTTACCAATCAAGGCCTTTAATTTTTTCAACTTATTTTGGTCCCAACCTGTACTCATTCTAAAAACCCTTGTTTTATATACTTATATAATTGTATCATAGTTCCGAATCGAAAGGCAAGGGGGAATTATGTTTTTTTACACTTTTTTTACATTATTGTTATTGGGGGCTTTATTTTGTGTTTGGCGCATATCTGTGGCGGATTTCCGGCGCAGAATTATTCCCGACGCATATCTTTTTCCATTATTGCTCATCGGATTGATAATAGTATATTTTTTCCCTTGGATTTGCGGTCCGACCGAATCGGTTGTTGGGGCTGTCACGGGTTATGCTTTGGCCGGAATAATAGGATTACTATTTGAACATTATGGCAAAGACAAAACAAACACACCAATCGGTATGGGCGACATAAAACTTTTAAGCGTTGCCGGACTATGGCTGGGGACAACAGGATTGGCAATTGCGCTGATATTTTCATGTGTTTTTGGTGGAATATGGGCATACAACAAAAAACAAAAATTTATTCCATTTGCACCGTTTTTATTCATGGGGGGATTTTTGTCTTTTTTTATCATCCTATTTTTGCTATAATACCAAAAGAAGGGTCGAACAGAGAATGTTATCAAAGCGCATATTTTTGCTTAAAACATCCGTAATTATGACAATTGCGTTTGTCATGGGCGCATACGCGTCATCGACACCTTTTTCTCAATACGGCATGATACAAAATGTCCAAAATTACTCTAATAACCCATTTTATAATCCGAACGCTGCGGCTGTTACGGTTCCAAAAATAGTGTACGCAAACGGCCCTGCATTAAAGGCCGGTGATTGTGAACGTGCGGTCGGTGCATTATTGGAAAACATATGCGCACAACGCAACAATTGTTATGGAACAACATTGGCAGACGTTCGCCCCAGTATAATGATTCAGTTATCTAATTTACCAGGGTATAATTATGCCTCTTCTTGTGGTGGATATATTGACACAATCTATGAAAACTATATGAAACAAAATCAAAATGTGAACTCTGTTAACAATTCTGCATTTCCTGTTGCCACAAATACAAAAACGACCACAAAAACAAATTCCAACATTCCCCAGTGGCAGGCTGATTATAACGAACGCGCTTCGGAATTAAAAGAACTCCAGGCACAAAATGCCGTTGATTACACTGTGTCAGACACAGAATTTCCAAAAACAATTAATGATTTATCGTTCCAAGATTCAATCGCACTTAAAAAGGCCAGTTATGCACCATACCAAAATGCCGCAGTTTATAAACCAATGGATATAGAGCGCACAACCCCAGAAGAAAAACAACAAAAACAATTAACCGAATGCCAAAAAATTTATGCGTGTATCAACAATTTTGGAATACTTGAAACCCAGGCCGAAAACAATTTCTTTGCAGAACAAAAAAATTCCACCAATGCAAACACATTGCACACCGCAAAAAATAATTTAGCCAACGCAATCAAGAACGCTATTTTATCTGCTTGCACATGCACAGAAAAAATTAACACCAAGGACACATATCGCAAACTTATGAACGTAAAATGCGACAAAAAATTTACTACCCAGGCGCAAACCACTGCACAAAATTACGTTAACAGTTTATAAAGGGAAATGCGTATAATGAAAAAAATTTGTATATTTTTATATATGTTCTTAGGGTTTATACCATATGCATTCGCCAGATCCGGCGACCTTGTACAACTTTCTAAAACATCATCCATATCATCAAGTGGCAACTTTATGACCGCTGGGAATTGCCGTCCACGAACATATTCTGGCACAGGGGATGAATACTTATATGTGGGCAACACCCCAGGAAGCGGAACCGGTTATGAAGCGGATAATGGCGATTGCGCTCAGCCGACACAAATTTGCGTTGTGGGCTCCAGCGTCAGTGATGACGACACCGGTTTTAACAGCTGTTGGCAATCCAAAGAAACCGGTATGACTTTTCTGGGCGAATTTGGAACAGATGACGAATGGCAAAAAACAGAAGTAATTCCGGATTGTCCTACGGGCGACAAAAACAAATGGACCAAAAACAGTTCCGACCCAAGAAAGGTTCCTGTTTTTGTCACAACCGATAACACGGTATTAACAACAGCGTCGCCTATATACTTGTTAAAAACTATTGTTGGTACTAATGTAAAACAAACAATGCATATTCAATGCATTGCATATGTATGTAAAAATTCAGATGACACAATATCATACGGATGTCCGGATGGTTCATGCGCAGACCCATGCCCAAACTCTGCAACATCCGATGATACACCATCCGATAATTCAAACCCGGATTCAGATCCCAACGCCGCGAAACGCCGCAAAACAGTTCAATCTTACTTACAGATTCTGAACTGTTCAATGATAACGCAATAAAACCTTATTGCTTTTTATTACATTTTTTAGTTATAATATAAACATATATTTAAGGAAAGGATAGGGCATGAAAAAATTATTTATATCTGTATTTATGGTTTTTATGACCGCGGGTTTTGCAAATGCATATCAAAAGGTTTCTTCAAACGAATACGGCACTGGTGATGCTCGTAATCAAAACATTGTTGTAAAATGTACAACACCAACAGGCCAACTTTCCAATGAAACATGCTCATTACGTCGTTATGCAAAATGTGTGAATAATAATTGTTCGGGTTGGGATCGTTGGCGCGATTTACGCAACACAACCGATACATATTCTGATTGGCAATCAGCTGCAACCGCATGTTGTCGCGCCAAAGGATTACGCTAGATTTATTTTTTCCATCTTTTTAATGTTGGGAATACAGTTTCACAATGATGCCGCATCTCTGGAATAGTCATTCCTGCCTGGGCTGCGAAAGGGACGCACATTTCTATATATTCCTGCATTGAAACTTTATCAATAAATTCACCGTTTTTATAGCAATAAATACAATAGTCAGAATTTTTTGTACCATCTGCGTTTGTTCCAAAAAGTTTTTTATCATCCATTGGCATGCTACAACTTTGGCATATACGAGACATAACACATTCCTCCTTTATACCTATAAAAATCATAACTCCGCATTAAAGCGGAGAAGAAAAACTATGGTGGATGAGATTGGACTCGAACCAACGACCTCTTCGATGTGAACGAAGCGCTCTAACCAACTGAGCTACACATCCAAAACAAAACTTGGTGGGGATAGTGGGACTTGAACCCACACGATCGCAATGATCAAAGGATTTTAAGTCCTCAGCGTCTACCATTCCGCCATATCCCCGAGAACTTTGGTGGAGCTGATGGGACTCAAACCCACGACCTCTACGATGCGAACGTAGCGCTCTATCAACTGAGCTACAACCCCAAAACTTTTTTTGGTGGGCATAAGAAGACTCGAACTTCCAAGGTATCGCTACCACTAGTACCTGAAACTAGCGCGTCTACCAATTCCGCCATATGCCCGACTAAGGCGACGTTCATAATAACCTAAATCAATACAAATTGCAACAGTTTTTTATTCGAAACGCAAATTTTTTTACAAAAATAAAGACTTATTTTGATTTATTTGCTTGCTCTAAAAATCCGAAATTTGCTAACATTTGATAAAGGAAATGAAAAGGATTGGAATAATCTTGGTTTTCTGCGCGTTATGGGCGACCAACGGCATTGCTGCGTCGCGTGTGTCGACCGTATCCAACACAACCCGCACCGGCACAGCAACCCAACGCGCCAAAACCCAATCTGTGCAAAAAGTCAAAACCACTCGTATTGCTACGCCACAACAAAAAACTGTATCACGGGCGGCAACAACCAAAGCGTCCCAAAACAATACAGCACGTACGGTTGCAAACCGTAACACAATTTCACGCGCGGGTGTCACCGAACGCACAACAACCGAAACGCGAACTGGGACTGAATACGAACAATGCAAAAACGCGTACTTTACATGTATGGATCAATTTTGCCAATTAAAAAATGATGAATATCGCCGTTGCTCGTGCAGTGACCGCATCACATCATTACAATCCGCCCGAAATAATTTGCAACAGGCGGCCGAACAATTAAACGCATTTAATGAAAACCTGGATATTGTTGGCAAAACCGCGGCCCAGGCCGCCGCCATGAACACCGCATCCGACGGCGAATTGGCAATGGCCAAGGATAATTCTGCATCCAAAGCATTACTTACCGCGATTATGAATTCCATCCGCGGTTCTGATTCCCGTGTTGAAAACAATCAATTATCCAGTCTAAACAGTATTGATTTATCATTTGACGCCGCTAATTCATTTGGCACCCGCGATGTCGGTCAAACAATCGCATCCTATAATGGCCAGGCATTATATTCCGCCGTTTATCCACAATGTCGCACTGCCGTTAAATCCACTTGCAACGATGCATCATTACAACGCGCAATTAACGCATACCTTATGGCCATTGAACAAGATTGTAATACAGTCCAAACCGCAATAACCAACAAACAAAAAGAAACACATGCGGCAATCCGTGAAAGTAGTTCAATGTTGGATATGGCACGCGCTGAAAATCATAAAAACCATAATTCTGACGATATCGCAACATGCTTGGCAAATGTAGAATCCGCGATATTAAGTGAAGAAGTCTGCGGATTCAATTATCACAAATGTTTGGACAATGGTGAATATATTGATGTCACAACCGGCGCACCAATTTCCGGGGTTGTTGATTTCTATAAATTGGGCACATTATTAACATTTACATCGGGACGCAGCAATGCTGACCAAAAACTGGCTCAAAATCCAAACAATCGAACATTCGTCACTAATTTCGAAAAGCGGGTTAAACAATTTGCCGAACCGGCGTTAAATAAATGTTATGACGATGCCGACACGGTATGGTCTGATTACCTGAACAAAGCAATGCTGGATATTTACTATGCCCAACAATCCAAGGTTGATGAAATAAAGCAGGGCTGTTTTGATTTCGTATCCGCGTGTTATATGAATGGCTCTACCGCCATGACTAACGCTATGCAGGGATTGATTGCCGCACAAACAACAACATTAAATCCAAACGTTCTAAAATTAAACAGCTCGCTGTGTGCTGATTACATTGCATCATGCAACAATATGTTTGATGGTGAAATCGTCAACCAATATATCAACAACCGCCACAAAACAGATTCTTTGTCCGCATGCCGCGCCGTAGCAAAACAGTGCTTTGACAACTATGGCGGACAAAATTATGAAAACTTTTATAAACCGTCCAGTGGTCTATTTACTGTTGGACACGCCCCAGATTGGTTTGCTTTATACGAATGCAACGACAATAATTGCACAACAAAAACATACAAATCTGAATGTGCGAAACAATTAGCTGCTATCGATGCTTGCAGCGACCCAGACATGGTCGAACAGGCCTTTGGCGGATTTAATTATTACCCAAGTGCGTCTACAATTTACAAAAAATACGCTTATAACAACAAATCTCGTGAATTACGTTCTACTGGTATTGCAACCGAAGTATACAACCAAATCATAGACACATTACAAATCCAGTGTTCTAACCTGGACGGCAAATTTATGAACGTACAAAATCTTGCTTTATACTCTGATAATTACAACAAAGATGCGTTTTGCGAATCTACATTTCATAAATTCAGTGGCAATAATAAAAGCAGATATTATAACTTACGCGAATTATACAGCACGGGAAAACAAGGCAAAACACGAAATTGGACCAGCGGATATGATTACATACGCGTACGCAGCGCGATAACGCCACAACGTAAAAAAAGTAGAGACGGCGTACCCACCAATGATTTTACATACACAGAATCATTCGGCGGACAAACAGCTGGTTCTGCTACTTCAGGGGGAACATCATATTATGTTTCAGCTAATGTAACATCAGGTGGCAAAGAAGTAAACGATTTGTTCTCTTGGTCCAACACACCGGTACCAATTCCAGAAAACATGTGCCCACTAAATTATGGCACAGATGTGGATGTCCAATCTTGGGGGGCATGCCTATGTTGGGAAAACGGTGGCCGACGCAGCAACGACGGAACCAGTATTCGTTGTTCGGCCAGTTTCCCCGTACGCCCATTGACAAACTATAATGTGACACCTGTCACAGATAACACATACGCGGCACAACAAATTGTAACACACGGTACCGATAACAACTGTATAAACGAAAATCCAGGTTGGACAACAGCTATAGATCCAGCAACAAATCTTCGTACAGAATATACAAGAACGCTATCGTTATGGAATTATGATATAGGTTTATCAACCACAGATATTCCAACAGAGCAAGACTGGTGCACGGCTGAAATAAACAGCAAAAATCAGGTTTGTCCATTTGGTGTAAAAGTTTCGTCTGGAAAATGTGCCCAGTGCCGTGTCGGTTGGGAACGCAAACCATGCGACAATGGTTATACATATAACTCTAATACAGAAAAATGTGTGAATAGTTCAGATAGCACAGACATTAAAAACCCTATGTGTTGTCCAAACGGATATGAATTATCAAACACCACCTGCACAAAAGATGGTGATACAGTTAACGCAATACCAATTTCCAGTGCAATAATGGATGATAATTTTCCCCAAGGATAAAAAGAACTAGGGCGCCTCAATTTTTGCGCCCATATTTTTGTTATCTGTTATTTACGAATTTCTGCCGCAATACGTTCACCGACCGACATATCATCTGGTCGCCATAATTTATCCGCCTTTTTCAATTCAGCAACCATATTCTTACGAACGTTGCTATCATTCACGATACGATTAAATTGCTTTAATATATTTTTTGCTGTGGCATTTACACCCAATAATTCAGGATATATAGATTTGTTCATCAGTATATTCACCAAAGACACCCAACGAACCTTTACCAAAATCCGTCCAATCAACGACGTCAACCAATTCATACGATACACAATTATCGCCGGAATATGCATCATAGCCAATTCCGCAGATACAGTCCCACTGGCCGCAACAGCAACAAAAGTTTTTTCATATAACTTATAACGTTCACCCCCAGAAATAACCTCTGGCACAACTTTCCAATTTCGCACAACATCACGCACGAACGCATCCGTCGTTTCAACCGTTGGTATAACAAACCGATACCCCGTTGGTAATTGCGTCACAAAATCGTGCAATACCGGCATTAATTTTTTAACCTCGTTCATGCGACTGCCTGGCATCAATGCAATAACTTTATCACCACGCACATATGGTTTTGCCGAATATTTACCAATAATATTATCAGAAATAGGATGTCCAACCGCAACAGTATCCAAACCATATTTGGTAAAATAGGGCAATTCGAAATCAAAAAATGCATATAACTTATCAAACGTGCGCGCATACTTTTTCGCACGCCCCGGACGCCAAGCCCATACCTGGGGTGCAACAACATGATGAAATTTTAATCCATGCGCAATCAAATCGCGCCCAGCCGGCAATTTACGTAATTTGGAAACAACCGCACGCGCAAACCCCGGCGAATCAATGGTCAAAATCAAATCTGGCCGCGCATCGATTATCGATTTAACTGTTTGGTTTATACGTTTTTTTAGTGTCCTCGCATTTGCCAACACCTCTACAATTCCCATAACTGCCAAATCAGAAATTGGAAATATCGACTGCAATCCAAGTGCCGTCATATTTTGTCCACCAACCCCAATAAAACAAAAATCCGGCATGGCACGCATTATATTTGCGCCCAAAACATCTCCAGAAACCTCACCTGCAATGATAAATATTGTTTTTTTATTCCGCATGTTTAGCAGTACCAATCCCACGTTTCGAACGATTTTCTATGAAATCGATTGCATCCATGGCATATTTATTATTTTTCACATCACGACGAACACGATTTAATCTTTCTTCTACCGTGCCTTCGGTTTCACGAAATACCGCAGAATACACCGTATGAATCGCATGCATATCTTCGTTGGTAAATCCATGACGCATTAATCCAACACGATTGATTGTCCGATAAACCGCACGACCACCGATACCTTCGTAAATCGCATACGGTAAAACATCATTACCAACCCCAGACATACCCGCAACAAATGCATTACGACCAATCCGAACAAATTGTAAAACCATAGAACCCGCAGACAAAATCACAAAATCTTCGACTTCAACATGTCCGGCAACCTGAACCAAATTAGACATCACAACACTGTTGCCAATTTTGCAATCATGACCCACATGCGCATTAACCATAATTTGACAATCATCACCAATTTCAGTCCCGGTTGATGCCGGTGTTCCAGAATGGATTGTCACATATTCACGAATTTTGCAACGTTTGCCGATACGCAATCCGGTCATTGTGGCTTCATCTTGCCATTTTAAATCCTGACTCATAACACCCAACACAGCAAACGGATAAACAATAGAATCGTCCCCAATACTGGTTTTACCATCCACAACAACATGCGATACCAATTCCACACGATCGCCCAAAATCACATTTGGCCCAACTATACAATATGGTCCAATTTTACAATCAGCACCAATAACAGCACCTTCTTTTATAATTGCTGACGGATGAATTTCACTCATTTACTTACCCTTTTATAATACCATTGTGTACACAATCATACACCAAACCATATTTAAATGATATTCAAGAAATATAACAAATTATAACAAGGCATGAAGTTCTTTTGCAAAATCCCCGCGCGGCAAATTTAACCATCCCAAAACAGCCAAACATGATATAACCGGCATAACGGTCAAAATTCCAAACGAAAATATTGCCAACACAAGCAAGCGATCCGCCAAATATTGTGGCATAGATTTAGCATGAACAATCTTTAACCAACATAACATTGCCACCAATACACAACCCCCGACAAATACAGGTACAGATTCTGTCATCACAAACAAACAACCCGCCAACACAACCAAACACCGCAATAACCACTTCAGTTTAATAAAGGCACTATGATAAATCTTGCCATGCGATCCAAAATTTCTCAACATAACGGTCCCCACAATTGGCAATCCAACACATGCAATACCAAACAAATGCAATACTGTCAAACTGCCCAACTGACCGAATCTAAAAAATTCAGGCTGCATTAAAATCATAATCGTGAACAAAAATATAAAACCAGAAACAAATGGTACACTGCTAATACTTTTTTTCATACGACGACCAAAATACGCACCACCAACAAAAGCAAAGATTTGCAAAATCGGTCCCCACCAAGTATGAGTGTCGGTCAATCCAATAATCGCCAAGACCAAAACACCGAACAAAACAATCTTCCATTTGCGCGCACGTGATAAATCATTCCATTTTGGCAAACGCATATCACGGGTCATATTACCAACAAACAACATACCCATAAAAGCAATAATCGCTATTACAAAAGGCAACAAACTTGTTCCATCACGCAAAACAACATAATTTCCACCAAACAAAACAAGCCATAACAACGACATTACAACAACCCATTTTATAATACGGGTTTGCAAACCAAAACGTTCCCAACCAATCATTTCCAGCAACCGATTGCCGTATTTATAAACCACAAAAAACAACGGTAGCATCAACAATCCCGACCAAAAAAACGCGGGCAGGGCCAATGCCGCATTATTAAAAGCACTTACAGCACTTTGCACAACCAAAGATTCGTCAAACATATATTCTTGCCTTTTATATCTTTTACTATTATTATACAGGTATGCATGAAACACAAGAGATTTTTACCCTTATGGGTGGCAAAGTAAAAATGTACCGATCGGAATACAATCCGACATCTGATGCAGTATGGTTGGCGGCAATGCCCGACAAGGCACCCACAACAATACTGGACGTTGGCATCGGCACAGGCGCCGTTGCACTATGCCTGCACCATCATTTTCCAAACGCCACTATTACCGGTATCGACATTTCCGAAAACATGCTAACCACATGTGCACAAAATGCAGAATTAAACGCCTGCCAACTGGAACTGATACAACAAGACATAATTCGATGGTCAACCCCACGAACATTTGATTTAGTCGTGTCAAACCCACCTTATTTCACAGGCACACCAAAAAAAACAAATCCAAACGCGCACCACAATATCGATTTATCACATTGGATACGCCGTTGCATCGCCCGTGTCCGTCCCCAAGGGTACTTTTGCACAATCGTTGACGCCGCTTGCACCGGCAACGTACTTGGCACGATGGCTAAAAATTGCGGCGACATAACAATCATACCTTTATTTGGCGCAAAAAAAACCGCAGAACGCGTTTTAATACGCGGCCGTCTATGTTCTGGTGGCCCCAGTGTTATACACATAGGCTATCCAATGAATTATGAACCGATTTTACGTGATGGCTTGACTATTCGTAATATTTTGTCTAATATTGAACCATAATGTTAAACTTTATTGCCAGATATTTTACATCGTTTTGGTCATTTATAACATGGCCATTTCGTGCATGTTGGAAAATCATCGTCAAAATTTTCCCACCACGTGAATTTACCGTAATGGACACACCACGCGGAAATGTATACAGTTTTAACCAAAGCAGCTTTTGGCGTTTTACCAAATTTTTCGGAAAAATAGGTCTAATTGTGTGGGCATCTTGGTCCACTTATGTTTTTGTGTACCATCGCCCAATGTTGCAAAAACGCACTCTGCAATTACAACAAGAACGCGAATATCACGATCGCCAAATTATCGATTTACAGGCTTATCTTGGAAAATTCAATGATTTGACACGTGAATTAAACGTTATCGACGACAAAATAAACTCTAAAAAAACGTCCGCCCCAGAACGCGAAAAATTGACTAATTCACGCGTAAAAATTTGGGGAGAATTGGACTTTCTAAAAACACGTATTGCCGAATTATTGGCCGACCGTGATTACGCCCCAGAATGGGAAAAGGTTGCCGACATATCTGTTGCATACGATATAATCCGCGCAGAAAACGAAACGGTCAAACAACAAAACGCCCAAATGATGGAAACAGTGGTTATGATTACAGAGGCCGACAACGAAATTGTTAACGCCGTATCTACTCTTGCAAACGACAACATCAAAGAATTGCGCAAAACGATGACCAAGATTAATTCGACATTATCTTCATTAAAATTACAAGAACAAACATTAATACAAAACGCAAACAAATATTCAAATCCAATAATAAACAACGTATTCACACCAATTACATTCAAAACCGATGTAGATCCAAAATACAAAAAATTGGCTAATAATTTGGAAACATGGGCCGGTTTATCTAAATTGATCCAAGTATTACCATTGGGTGCCCCGGTTAAAAACGCACGTGTCACATCTGGATACGGCATTCGCCAAGATCCATTCACACAAAAACCAAAACAACACAAAGGAATTGATTTTGCAGGCAAAATCGGCACAGAATTATCCGCCGTCGCCCCGGGTCGCGTAATATCGGTTGGCGAACGCAGTGGTTATGGGCTAACCGTTGAAATTGATCATGGCCTTGGATTTTCAACCCTGTATGCCCACTTGTCCAAGATTTTAGTATCCCGTGGTGATTGGGTACGACCGGGCACTATTGTTGGATTGGGCGGTTCATCGGGTCGTTCAACGGGGGCACACCTGCATTACGAAATTAAATACAAAGGGAACCAATTTAACCCGGCTAAATTTGTAAAAGAATAAAAAATAAAAAACAAAAAAAAGGAAGAAGGAAAAAACAAAATGCTAGCATTCACAAACGCAGACGAAAAACAATCTCCAACCGTAATCGGGGCGGGATGCAAAATTCATGGTGATATAAAATCAGATTTAACCGTTCAAATTCATGGCACGGTTCGTGGCGACGTAACGGCATCTATTGTTGTCATTGGTCGCGGTGGCCACGTTATCGGCGACGTATTCTCAGAAACATTATTCCTGCACGGCGACCTGTCAGGTTCTGCAACCGTGGACACGGCCAATATATTCAGCAACGCCCGAATGAATGGCACATTAACATATCGTTCATTAAATATAACAAACAACACAGAATTGGAGTGCAAATTGGCAAAACGCAAGGATAAAAACAATGAATAATGCCGAACAAATTTTTGTATATATTGGCGCAGGCCATTCTGATATTTTCATGACGGCGTTGCATGAAATAATACAAGAATCCCAACTTCCAATTGTAATCGTACAGGCAGAAGAACCTGCGCCACAACCCCTTGATTTTCATATTCCTGACGTAAAGATAGATGACTTTCTACAACAAACAATTATTGAAAAACCAAAACACAAACACCCCCACCATTATCAACAACAGAAAAATTATAAACAAACCTATCGTAATATACGCGACATACGGGCTACTATTAAAATGAAAACATATCGAAAACAAAGGACGAAACAATGAAAAAACCATCAAAAATATTTCTTGGGGCCGACCATCGTGGTGTTGGTGTAAAATTATACCTTATTGAAATGTTAAACGCCGCAGGATATACAACGGTTGACCTGGGCACAAACGACCCAAACACACCCGTTGATTTTCCAGACATCGCCGCAAAAATGGCGGATGCAATGTTGGACGCACCGGACACACGTGGAATTTTAATTTGTGGCACCGGTGCCGGCATGGAAATTGCGGCAAATCGTTACCGTCATTTGCGGGCTTCCCGCTGCGAAAGACCGGAACAAGCACGCGACGATCGTTTCCACGATGACATCAATGTATTAACATTGGCGGCCGATGATATTGATATAGAAATGGCATATCTGTGTGCCCAAACTTTCTTGGAAAGCCCATTTGACTCTTCAGAAAAACGCCAACGCAGATTAAAGAAGATTTCATAGTAAAAAATGTCCCACACAATAACACTGTCACGACCGTTTTATAGTCCAATCCAAGAACTGAATTACGCATGTTATAAAAACAAAAACTATGCGTTTCGGTTTGATAAAGCGCGGGTCAGATACGACTTTTTACTCGAAAATAATTTCATAACACGTGAACAATGCACGCCCGAATTTATGCAAACTTGCCTCAACCTTTTTTCATCAGATTGGTGCCTTAAATGTTTTCTGAACATCCTGGGCGAAGACGAAATTCCAGAATCTATCAAAATTTATGCAATGCAACACGACAACAATGGTGTGGCACTGGGGTTATTAAAGCGCCCATCAAATGCCGTTATAGATGCCGCATTAAAATCTGCAGGTCAGGCGATAAAGCATATAAAAAATCCAACAGAACATCAAAAATTGTTGGCAATACAATATTCAACCGACATGCCCGACATTATACAAAAAATAAACAAACCAACAATCCAAATGCAAAAAATTCATGTATCGCGGTATTTTGACGGCATAGATTACATAAAAAAACCTTCTGAGTCTGTAAAAATCGCTGCCGCCAAGGCACATGGCATAGAAATTTTACCACATATTGAAAATCCAAGCGAACAAGTTTTACTGACCGCCATTAAATATACATACTGGGTCGAATTAAGATATTTTTCAAGATACATTCCACATCCAAATCATAAAATTTTATGTGCAATACGCCATCAAATCAATAAATGTAAAAAGCAACATCAACAATGGTCAAACGAATCTGCCAATAAAACCAACCAGTATTCTTGTGTTGAGGAACTGAATTTCTTACGTCAAACATTGTTTGTATCCGGTCATATAGATGAAGTTATAAAAATCGAAAACAAATACTATCGCGACGAACCGGCACAAATAAAAGCACTGAACGAATTATACGAACAAACACACACAAACCCATTTATAGAGTTACGCAACCAAGAAATAATACAAACACACTAGTAAAAATCCGCCCATAGAATAGGGCGGATTGTATTATTTTGTGCGACCCCAAATACGTTTTTTTGCCGCATCAATTTTCTTATTCAAATCGAACAATTCGTCCTGTAATTTCTCTTGTATAAAATGGTTTTGGTTTGCTTGATAGTGCATACAATCACACTTTGTACATGGTGTATCTTTATTAAAATTAGGGCAATAAAATTCATAAGAATAACCCGACCAATCACCACTAAGTGCAGCAAGCCAAAAATCAATTTCATATCCCTGTTGAATCACCATACATGGCCACAAAGCACTTCCCCAGCTTGGCAAAACTATCCGTTGCGGAAATTTCATATTCTGTCTAACATCCCCTATGCATGATTTTCCATACAACTGATAGTTTTCCTCATATTTGATATTATATTCTTTTCTTAAACGTTTCAGTTCCTGAACCTGGGCAATCTTTTCTTTTAACCAAACCATACGACACACCTTTTTTACTTTTTCACAACAAAGTTAACCAACTTTTTCGGGACGACAATTGTTTTGATAATCGTTGCGCCATCCAATTGTTTTGCTGCGTTTTGTTTGGCAATTTCAATCAATTCAGATTCGGCAATATCCACCGGTACAACAAAGTCCCGCGCGCGTTTGCCATTTACCGACACAACAATTGTCATATCATTATCCACCAATTTTGATGCGTCCGCAACCGGCCACGGTTCAAACACCAACAAATCTTTATGACCTAATTTTTCCCACATTTCTTCGGTCAAATGCGGCGCAAACGGATTCAACATTTGAATCAAAACAGAATAGGCCGCCCGTGGCATTTTACCACCTGGGAAAGCATTGATAAATTCCATCATTCCCGAAATAGCGGTATTAAATCCCATATTTGTAATTCTGTCCGTGACATCAGCAATCAATTTATTAACCGCCTTGTCCTGTGCCGGCGTCAACGGTTCGTCTGTCAAATTATCAGAAAAACTTTCGACACGTTTCAGAAATCTTTGCACACCGGAAAGCGCACCTTCACTCCACACCGTATTATTTTTCCACGGCCCCAGTGACAATATTGCGACACGCGCCGCATCCGCGCCAACCGAATCCAACAATTCAGAAACCTGGAAACCATTACCACGGGATTTTGACATTTTATACCCATCACTGCCCAACACCAAACCTTGGGCTGTACGCTTTGCGTATGGTTCCGGCGTATTTACCAAACCCAAATCATAAAGCGCATGATGCCAAAAACGCGAATAAATCAAGTGCCGCGTATTATGTTCATGTCCACCATTGTAATGTGTGACCGGCATCCAATTTTCCATTTGGTCTTTACCGCAAAATTCTTTGTCGTTCTTTGGATCCAAATAACGCAGGTAATACCACGAAGACCCCGCCCATCCCGGCATAGTATCTGTTTCACGCCGTGCCGCACCACCACATACGGGACACGTTGTATTCACCCAATCAGTGGCACGTGCCAACGGACTTTCGCCATCATCGGTCGGTTTGTAATCCGTCATATATGGCTGCATCACCGGCAATTGGTCATCCGGCACAGGTTGCCAACCGCATTTTTCACAATGAACAAGCGGAATTGGTTCACCCCAATACATTTGACGCGAAAATCCCCAATCTTTCAATTTATACTTGGTTGTGCCACGCGCGAATCCATGTTCTGTTCCATATTTAATTGCGGCTGCAATTGCATCGTCTTTACCCATACCATCCAAAAATCCAGAATTAATATGTTCACCATCGCCTTCCCACACCGCGTCCGGTTCACCACCGGCCAATACAGGAATTATTTCCAAACCAAATTTCTTTGCAAAGTCCCAGTCACGCGAATCATGCGCCGGCACCGCCATAATCGTTCCATACGCATAATCCACCAAAACATAATCCGATGTAAAGATTGGAATTTCACGACCCGTAAACGGATTTATTGCGGCAATACCTTCCAGTTTAACACCGGTTTTCTCTTTGCTGGCATCCGTTCTTTCAATTTCAGATTTTGCGACCGATGCGCGTATATATGCCTCTACCTGGTCTTTATTAGTAACACGTCCATCATCCAACCATTTACGCAACAATTTATGTTCCGGCGCAATCACACAAAAAGTCACACCAAATATAGTATCAACACGTGTGGTATAAACCGTCATAACATCATCACCAACACGAAAATCAACATCCGCACCATGTGATTTTCCAATAAGGTTGATTTCATCTTTTTTAACACGTTCATCGAAATCCAAACCATCCAATCCATTCAGCAATTTATCAGCGTATTTAGACAACGCCAAATTCCATTGCATTTTCAATTTCTTTTCAACCGGCCCATGACAACGATCACAACAACCATCTTCTAATTCTTCATTAGTCAAACTTGTTCTGCAATTCGGGCACCAATTCATTGGCAATTCAGATTTATATGCCAACCCCGCCTTGAAAAACTGAATAAACATCCATTGGGTCCATTTAATATATTCCGGATCAGACGTCGCAACACGCGTTTCCGGCGACACAGACCAACCCGCCTGATCAATAACGGCGGCATAAGATTTTTTCAATTCAGACGCGATATCGGCCGGATGCTTACCAATCTTGGTTGCATAATGTTCGGCGGTAATTCCCATCGCATCAAATCCCATAGGAAACAATACATCATATCCCAAATGACGACGAAAGCGCGACATAACATCCATACCGGTATAAATCAGCAAATGTCCCGCATGCAATCCGGCCCCCGATAAAAACGGAAATTCAACCAAATTATAATAACGTGGTTTTAATCCATCATTTTTCGGCACAAAAGCCCGTTCTTCGCGCCAGCGTTTTTGCCATTTTGCCTCGCGTTCCATAACTTTTTTTATATCATCAGTCATAATATGTCCTTTTGGGTATATTTCAGCCAAGTCATTTTATACAGAAAATACACCAAATTCAAGATTTTTATAATGAAATTATTGCACAAGAATAGGGCACCAATTAAAAATCCAAAAGACTATCACGAAATACGGAATATTTTTTTGTTCCATTTGTACAGGTTGAAGCACAATAATATGCACACGTTGCCCCATTGACACCATCATAACTGTATACCCATTGTGCGCTATCTGTTTTATCATACTTTACATTACCAATTTCGACACCATTAACGCGACACCAACAATACCTATAATTGTCCAGATCTTGCGTATTTTCGTAAAAACTATCGTTATAATCAACAGCCAAAGCATTTTTTTGATTTTCTGTTGATGCAACTTTATTTATTTGCCCCCAGTATTTTATGCATTTACCTTCGCCATACAAAGTGCCGGCATCCAGGTTGTAATTTTGGTTTGCCTGCCAATCAACCCTCCACTCGCGTTGTTGTAATCCAGTACCTTGGATGTATACAGAACCACAATCATCACAAGTTGTTTTTTCTCGCAATTTTTCGTCACTATGAAAAAACACATTATTTCCATTAATTCTATTTTGCAAAACAGATTTCACAAAAGAATACACCGGGTCGAAAATTTCGAACCATTGCGAGACGCCGTCGGATTGTTTTATAAGCAGGCATTGTTTGTATTGCGGGCATGTGCCGTTGGTGCCGGACGGGTCGGGGCGGGTTTGCCTGGTGGTGGCGATATCCTTGATTGTTGCGGCTTGATTGACAGTATTTACCACCAAAGTGTTAATCGTTGTTATAACGGTATTCAACAAAGTATTCAGTGGCCCAAAACCATGATCCGCATTCGCAGAACTGGTCACATAATCCTTGGACGCAATTTTTATCGCATCCGCACAGTAAGACGTTCCATGTTCACCCGTCCAATCCTCGGTCGTTTCCTCTGCCAATGGATAATACACCACAACCGGCGTGCCCGCCCGTGCTTGATCGGCAAGGAATTGTTTGAACTCTTCAACAGCTGTGTAATTATCGTCTGCTATTACCAACCTTGAACCACCACCAATAAATAAAGCAATCTGCCCAAAATTGACAGCGGCAGTAGATGCGACGGGAACCGCCTTATACTGCGTACAAGCCAGAGGCGAATTATCTGCATATTTCATATAATTAGCTGTTAAATAAAACTTGCTTGTTGTATTAGATTGCCAATCTTCCGTTCCATCCAACACCTTTACACCGACCCGTCTGGTGATTTTGCCGGTGGTGGCGTCGTATGAATCTTTGTAATCGCCCACGGCACGCAGGGCCATATCGCCCTGGGTATAAAACACCGGTTCAATTGGATGTTCGGGGGTTGGCGTGCCCGTTTGACTTCCCGTGCCCGTCGCCGATTCATATAAACGGACAACACTGTTTTCGGGACATGTTATTTCGTTATCATCCGCAAATGCGGGCACGGCAAGCACGACAGCAAACGCAATCGCCGCAACCAATACGATTCGCAAAGATTTGATCAAGCCTTTCAATGCCCCTCCAATTTTACAAAAACAAAAACCACCGAATCAGAGCAGGGTGGTTGGAGGTTAAGAACTATTAACATAAGAAAAATAGCGCGCTTATTTTACCACACAGCATGGTATTATTCGCGACCCTCCAACCCTTTAAACAAAAGATTGGAGGTATTTTTTGTCCCCACGGACATCTTATGTTATACGGAGTTCTTACGCTCCAACAACAGGAACCCTGTCGTCAATAATAATTTTATCAAAAATCACTTATTTTATGCAAGGTGTTTTTTCAATTATCAACCAAAATACCCCTTATGATAGGGTAAAGCACATTTTTATACAACAAAAACACCACAAAAACCGCAGAAATCCGCCACTTTTTTGCAAATTTTACAGCAGAATAGGGCGATTTTCGCTAATTTTTAGGCATTTTATACACAAAAATGCCATTTCAACCACTTTTTTACCAATCAACGAATCATATGTTTACAAACAGATTTTTATTAATCATAAAAATATATACAAAAAATCAAAAAATTTAGAAATTTTTTATAAATTAAAAATATTTATGCAAAAAACTTTACAAAAACCACAATAACTGCGCAACACCGCAGAAAAACAAGCATTTCAGCAAGATTAGGGCATCATGCGATTTTTTGTAAAAACCGCCCTGCGCCCAGATTTTCGCGATTTTTTTAACATTTTAACCCTATTCGATTCATCATCAAAAAAACCAATCGATTTTCAGCGATCAAAACATTACAAACCATATAATTGGACGTCCAAAGCCGCGAAAATCGGTCGATTTTCAGAGGGCCCAGCATATAAATATATGATAAAAAAAATTCATAGCGCTGAAAATCGATTAAACAAAAACAAAACCATCAAAAAGGGCCACAACACCCAAAACCCAAGCCTTAGGGCAAAAAACACATAATCTTGATAAGTATATATTATGTCTGTTTGTTGTTTTTACCAACTTAGATTTAAATATTTATATTATGTATGGTTGTCATCTATGTAGTTTATATTATGTATACGTTGCACAATGGTTTCACCATGTCAAACTATTATTATATATGATATTTTTATATTATGTATACGTTCGAGCGTGTTTTCACCATGTCGAACTATACATAATATACATTATGCGCCTTTTGTAAATCCAAAAATCAACATACGACAACCACTCCCCCGGTGGCTGTCGCCCTACCAAAAACTGATAAAAAAATCGCACCAATTATGGTGC
>Ga0310690_10001919_pt1 | contig 35608 bp, 32 predicted proteins | sample AusTroGonzalo_MG_2_FD_207661 | JGI IMG/M metagenome (GOLD analysis project Ga0310690, IMG submission 207661) | Bovine rumen microbial communities from tropical cattle in Woodstock, Queensland, Australia - Gonzalo_04 (v2) (version 2) | ecosystem: Host-associated > Mammals > Digestive system >...
TGACGGTGTGCGATGCCGCGCCGTTGTCGCTCCACGAGTCGAAGGTGTATCCCGGGTTGGCCGTGGCCGTGATGGTCACGACGTCACCGTAGTGGTAGGGACCTGCGGGGCTGGCCGAGACGGTACCACCTGCGCTCGGGCTGGCGGTGAGCGTCAGTGTGTATTCGTCCTGCGTGAACCTCGCCTCAAGCGTATGGTTGCTCGTGACCGAGTTGATAGTATAGGTGGTGTTGGATTCAACCACGCTGTTGTTCTCATACCATCCATTAAAGGTGTAGCCGTTGTTGGCCGTGGCTGTCACCGTGCAGCTGGAACCATGGTTGTAGGTACCCGTGTTGCCGTTCCATGTGCCGCCTGTGTGGGATATCGTACCGCCAGCGCTCGGGTTGGCCGTGGCAGTAATGGTGTAGGTGATTTGCTCGAAGTTGGCCGTCAGTGTGGCATTCTCTGTGCCCATGGTAAATGTAGTGGTGGTAGCGCTTGCATTTGCCAGTGAAGACCCTGCTCCTGAACAGGTCCAGTTAATGAAGTTCCAGCCAGTGTGGGGGTTGACGTTAATACTGAGTACGTCACCTTCTCCAACTTGCGATCCAGTGGTCACGACAGCGTTGTTATAGCTAGTATTGGTAACAGTCAGCGTGCCACTGCCGCTGGGGTTTTGAGCCAAAGTAATCGTGTGGGTAGGCTTCGTGGTGAAGGCGGTGATCGTATTGTCATCGCATAGGTTGCTCACTCTCACAGCGTAGGCGGTGTTGGCCGTGAGGCCGCTGAGGGTGTAGGGGCTGGTGGCGCTGCTGCTGGCAGTAGTCCAGTTTGGCCCTGTGATGAGGATGTCGTCCACATAGACCCAATATAAATAATTACCATAATAGTGGAAGGCGACGTACTTCACACCTGAGGGAACATCATCCGTATATTGCTGCCAATCTGAGGTAAGACTAAGTTCAGTCCAAGTGAAAGCACTAACGTCATTTGTGGTGGTGGAATAACCTACCCATAATTGATCTGCGTAAGAATTACTATATTTCTTATACCAAAAACTGAGTTCAACAGGTCCGTTCAGTAAGGGAGAGACCAGATATTGGTTATAATCACTTGCACTAGAATAGGACGAGAACCTGAAACTGCTTGAGCCAGAATGATAAACAGGGTTATTAGGATTATTATAGATACCCGCCGAATTACCCGAATAATAACCTCCCTCGCCAGCGTCGTTAGCAGAATTCATGCTGGTGAAAGTCCAATTGCCAAGGCCGTCTTCGAATCCTTGTGAAGCCAAGGGAATCTGATACTCTACGACATAGCTGGTGCTGGTGCCGTCCCAGGCAACGGTGGCACCCCTGCTGGTGATGCTGCCAGTTGTCACCGCGAGGTTGGTGGGAGCCACGCATTCGTAGAAGTTACCCACCATGTTGTGGGCGGCGTTCACGGTGAAGGTGTAGGGGTTGTTGGCAGATGCTTGGGACCCATTCTCCGTCCAGTTGACGAAGGCGTAGCTGCTGCTTCCTGAAGCCTCGGCTGGCTCGGCCGTGAGTGTGCAGGAAGTGCCGTTGTCATACATCCTCTTCAAACCGTTGGTGTAGTCCATGCCGAAGATGATATGGGAACGATAATACGATCTAGAACCAGATCCCGGACTGTTTGGGTCAATATCGGAACTGCCATAGAATCTTATGGTAGGATAGAATGACGAGGGCGTCTGGCTCGTATAGCGGAAATATCGGGAAGCGGAGCCAGCCGTGTTCTCGTCGATGGCCACCAGCAGGTTGCTCGTGCCGTCGTAGACGAACGGGACGGTGAGGTCGATGGTGACCCAACCCGTGGTGCCTGCAGGAACGGTCCACGTGCCCATATACACCATGTCGCTGGCAGACACTGGCTCGTAGTCCGAATTACTTGCAAAACTTCCTCTCAATACATTCTTCATGTAAACGACGATGTCGTTGCTCCAATCTGAGGAGTTGGAGTTGAGATAGAAACTAATCGAATTGATGGTTCCCGCGCCACCGACCATGCAGGCAGGATAGATCTGCTCGACAAACGAGTAGTCATAATAAGAACTGAAAGGATAATAATAGGTAGTGCTCGTTCCTGTGCCATACGCAGCGCCCACGGAGCCGTAAGCAGCGGGATTGGGCACGGCAGTAACCGCATAGCAGTTCTTGATGGTCGAGGTGGTCATGCCCAGTTTGATGTAGTTCTTTTTACTCAAAACGCCACCGGGGGTGGGAGGACTGGTGGGATTCAAGTTGTTGTCATCGTTATAATAATATAGAGAACACAATCTGTCTGAATTGAAAGTGGCAAAATTACGACTGCCTGGGTCAGTACCAGTATTGTCGTCGACGGTAATCATCAGATAATTGTCGATGTTGCTGTAGGAGAAAGTGGACGTCAGCACGATGGTGTTCCAGCCTTGGTGGAAGGTGACCTCTCCGCTGAAGACCTTGGTGCCGACGGTTGTGGCAAATGCAGCATCGGAACTGGGATAACTTGCAGGGGCGACGACACTCATGTAGATATCCAGGTTTCTTGTGTACTCGTTGCTTGAAGTCTGGTAGAAACTGATGGTTTGGATGGTGCCGGTATGGCCGATCTCGTCGGGATAATAAATCTGTTGCGTCAAGGAGTATTTCCAGTTGATATTTGACGGTATATAGCTATTCGTGTTTTGGTTGGTGCCCACCTCAAACTCGCTGACGGCAACGAAGTTGGCCGTCACGGTGACATTGGCGGTGCCGATGGTAAGGGTGACGGGGTTGTCGTACTGGTTGGAGAAGGTCGCCCCCGTGCCCGTCTTTGTCCAGTTCTTGAACACGTAGCCTGCGGCGGGCGTGGCGGTCAGCGTCACTTGGTCGCCTTCGTTGAAGGGGCCGTTGGCGCTTGCCGTGGCGGTGCCGCCTGCGGAGGGGCTGCATTGGACGGTGAGTGTGCAAGGCAGGGTGGTGAAGGTGATGGGCGAGCAGTAAGCGGTGTTCTCGCCTTTCACCTTGACCGTATAGGTGGTGTTGGGTTTGAGGCCCGTGATGGTATAGGGCGGCGCAACAACAGAGACTTCGTGCCCGACGTCTGCTGTGACAAGCACGTCGTCAACGGCGCAACCATAGCCCCAGTCTTCCGAATATCTGAAGCCCAATTGCACGTATGATGAACTCGGCAACGACAATTCTCCTGAGGATGTCCATTCTGTGTGTGCCGACGTGGTGCTGAGCAACTCGTTCCAGCTGCCACTGCTGCTGGTGCGATAATAGATGCCGAAATCGTCAATGTCACTGCTCCAGTTGGGGTTCATATACCAGCAGGTGAGCTTGGCATTGGTGGCGTTGCTCAAGTCCATGGCTGGCGAGATGAGATAGATATCGTCACCATCGTTAACGGATGCTTTGTAGGTTGCAGCGTTGTAGTTGCCAGAATGGGCACTGCCTGTAAACCCGCCGTCGTTGCCATCGTTATGGCCGGTGGCCACGGTCCAGTAGTTGCTATGGTTGCTGCAGGTAGTGGTGCTCCAGCCCGAGGGCATGGAGCCGCCTTCGAAGCCTTGCGAGAGTATGGTTTCAGGTCCGCCGTACCACAAGGTGTAGCTGTCGCTGCTGCCGTTCCAGGTGATTTCTGCGCTGTTGGTCGTCGGGGTGGCGGTGAGGTTGGTGGGCACGGGTTCAACTCTGGTCAGTTCCACGCAGATGTCGTCGATACCACAGGTGTACCAGGTGCCGCTCTTGTACCAAAGGAAGCAAATACGCTTCCCCAAGGTCTGAGATGTATTAAGGTCAACGCTTATGGTGCCGGAAGAACCAGTAATGTCGCTTCCAATCTGAACAAAGGTGCTGGCATCAGTGCCAGTGATGACACCATATCTCAGCGCACCTTGTCCTGAAGACTCCAATTTGTACTTGAAAGAAATGTGGCTGGGTGCCATTTGGTTTGCGAAAGGCGGCATGATGGCATAGCTGTATACATTGCTTGAGTTTGAATAGAAGCCCAGATAGTATCCTGACGAAGGAAGGCCTGGCGTGCTCGAGTTGTTATGCACATGGGGCATGTTGGCAGGTGTTGTTGCGGTGTGGTCATACACTGTGCCGCCCGTTGCGGAGGTGCCGCCATAGATACGGTGCCAGCCATCAGGAAGTGTGCCACCAGTGTTGTATGCACCAGAAGCGCCCGTAATGCCCTCGAAGTCTTCATAGTAGTCGCAGCCGGAAGGCGTGGAGCTGTAGGTCCAGCGGATGACGGGGAGGTCTTCGTCGGAAACATCGTGGTCGATACCGCTACCGCTAGTGACAGAGGTTCCAGGGTCACTATTATCCTTTTTCACCCACCAGCTCAGTATGCGACCACCGTCGGGGTTTTTATGATAGAATTGTTTTGAGCCGTCGCCAGTGGTGCCATTGGCCACGGAACGCACCATGACCAGGATGTTCTTGCTCTGGTCGTGCATAAATGTGGTCTGCAGCGGGAGCGCCACATAGGTGTTGGCGGTAAAGGCCGGCGAATTAGTGGCATGATACACCAGAGTGGCATTGGCTTGGTATTGGGCGAAGGTGACATCATAATCCAAATCGGTGAGTGTCGTTTCCTTCATCCAGATGTCAAGCTCGCCGCCTGCTGTTTCCATCGTTGCCTGAGGCAGGAACTCCAACTGGGTGATCCTACCGTTGAAGTTCATCGTGTTAGCGGGGTAAAGGAACACGTGGTATTCCCAACCATAATAGCGCCCGAAGGGGTTGGCGTTTTGGCTTGAGCCGCCGTTGTCGCTTACGCTACCCCACGAATAGGTGCTTTGTGCGTTGGCCGCGAAGGGCGCGAGCAGCACCGTGAGGAGCGTCATTAAGAGTAAAGACTTTCTTTTCATTTTTAGGTTGGTTTTGTTATTACTTTGTTGTTTTGTTCGATTCTATATTTTTGGTTTAGAGTTTAGAGTCAGTTTGCAGTTGTTCAGTTTGCAGTTGTTCAGTTGTTCACCTCATACTGCTTCAGCATATTGAAGTTCTTCCTTTGCAAACTCTTCTTCCAGTTCGCGGAACATATCCTCCGAGTCCTGCCATTTGCCTTCAGCAAACTCCTGCTCGCCCTTCGCAACCATTTCGTGCAACTCCTCAATGGTGTAAGGCTTCAGGCTCTCGGCTTCTTGCACGGCGGCATGCTCCACCAGGTGCGCCGCCAGCCAACGCTGGTTGCCGGGCGTGAGTGCGCCGTAGAGGTATTGCAGCAGGCTATTCAATGTCGCTTCACTCATGGTTTGTTTCCTTTCGTTTTTTTCGCCCTGCTTGCCGTCGGGGCATAGTTAGGGCTTAGATATAGTAATCTAAAATCGTGCAAAAATATATAAAATATCAATACACGCGTTATTAATTAACGCAAAAAGGCCAAAAAAGGAGAAAAAACCGATTGGTTTTCGAGGGGAAGGGGGCAAAAAATCAGCAGCAGCGCTGTCCCTCGTACTGTTGTACCTCGTCGTATTTGTAGACCAACTCGATGCCTACCTGCTTGAACATTTCCTCGGTCTCGGCACCGTCGTGGTAGCGACGTTCGCACACCACGCGGACGATGCCGCAGTTGATGATGAGCATGGCGCAGGTGCGGCAGGGTGTCATGCGGCAGTATAAGGTGCTGCCGTCCAAGGCGATACCTCTACGGGCGGCCTGGCAGATGGCGTTCTGTTCGGCGTGTACGGTGCGCACGCAGTGTTGGGTGACGCTGCCGTCCTCATGGATGGTCTTGCGGAAGAGATGGCCCACGTCGTCGCAGTGGGGGAGGCCCTTGGGTGAGCCTACGTAACCCGTCACCAGGATCTGTTTGTCCTTCACGATGACGCAGCCGCTGCGGCCACGATTACAGGTGGCGCGCTCGCTGACGGTGTCGGCGAGGTTGAGGAAATAGTCGTCCCACGACGGGCGCACATGCAGTTGGCGTAGTGCCTTTTCGACCTGCTGGTGCAGCTCGGGGATGCTGCCGTCGTTGGTCAGCACGAAGTCGGCCTCCTTGATGCAGGCGCCGAGGTTCTGCTTGTTGGGGTCGGTGGCGCTCATCTCGCGCTCCTCGTTGGCGACGAAGGTCTCGAAGTCGATGTGGTCGGTCTCCGAGCCACGCAGGTAGATGCGGTCGTAGCGGATGCGGCGGTCGGCGTCGACGGCGAAGAGGTAGAACTCACCTTTCTCGCGCAGCGAATGGATCTCGCCTGGGGTGCGCACGCTCTCGATGACGGCATTCTTGCCTTCGGCCTTGGCGCGCTCGAAGAGCTGGTCGGTGATGTAGCTCGGGCAATGTGCTGCGCGTAGGTCGTTGCCCACGAGGGTCAGCGTGTCGCGGTTCACCTCGAGGCCGCGACGTTGGCATTCTTCACTGATGTAGGCCCGCACCGAGTAGTGCACGAAGCCTTTCTCCTTGACGAGATAGTCGACGATGGTGCCTTTGCCAGCGCCGAGGGTTCCTGTGATTCCTATGATGATCATATTCTGTGTTTTTGTTGTTCCTTTGTTAGAGCAGGGGTTCCGCTGGGCTTCACCGCCTGCTTAATGTCTGTCGCCCCTACAGGGCTAGCTTTGTCATTAACTTTCAACTTTCAACTTTCAACTCTCAACTCTCAACTGCCTCTCAACTGCCTCTCAACTCTCAACTCTCAACTCTCAACTCTAAACTCTCAACTGCCTCTCAACTGCCTCTCAACTCTAAACTCTAAACTCTAAACTCTCAACTGCCTCTCAACTCTCAACTCTCAACTCTAAACTCTCAACTGCCTCTAAACTCTCAACTCTCAACTCTAAACTCTCAACTGCCTCTAAACTCTCAACTCTAAACTCTCAACTATCTCACCTGTTCCTTAATCTCCACCACCCATTTCGTCACATCCGCAGGCTCGAACTGTTCCATCTGCTCCAGCAGCTCCTTCGGGTCGTCGCTGACGATGAGGTTGTCGGCGTGTTCCTTGCGCATGAAGCCCTCGTCGGCGATGTGCTGGATGAACTCGACGATGCCGTCGTAGTAGCCGTTCACGTTGAAGAGGGCCACGGGTTTGTCGAAGACGCGCAGCTGGCTGAGCACATAGGCCTCGAAGAATTCGTCCATGGTGCCGATGCCACCTGGCAGGGCGATGAAGCCGTCGGCCATGTCCTCGAGGATTTTCTTGCGCTCGGCCATCGATTCGACTACGATGAGTTCGTCGATGTCGGGATGGCCCACATGCATGTCCAAGAGGTGTTGGGTGATGGTGCCGGTCACCTTGCAGTGACGTTCCATCATGACGTCGGCGACGACTTTCATCAGGCCCACGCTGCCGCCGCCATAGAGCAGCTCGCAGCCGTGGTCGGCCAGGGCATGGCCTAACGCGACGGCCTTTTCCTTGTAGATCGGGTCGAAGCCCATGCTGCTGCCGCAAAAGATACAGATTCTCTTCATTCGATAATTTTTTGCAAAGGTAATTCATTTTTGTGTAGTTTTGCAAAACCAAATCTTAAAATCATGAAAAACACGAAACTCATTATCGCTTTGGCCCTGGCTCTAGGCCTGGCCTCTTGTGGCAACCAGCCTAAATCCAACCCCGACCTCGATAACGCTACGGATACGACGGTCGCCAATGGCGGAGCAACGGTCTCGGCCATTCCGTATGAATGGAATTTCGACCTTCTGTGGAACATCTTCTTGTCTGTTCCCGACGAATACAAACCGTCATACATGCTGGAACTCAACGACGGCTATGCCTCGGTGGAGAAGGCGATGAAAGACAACTACGATCAACGTTCCGACAAGAATGGGCTTTATATCCTCCATTCCGACGAAGTCAACTGCACACAATCCGCCGACATCCATTGCTATAAATATGCTGATGCCGACAAGGTCCTTGTGCATTATCTGAGATGGGACGAATGTGAGCCGAGGTTCTATACGGCTGACATGTTCTTCGCCTATGACTTGAACAACGGTTCGCTCACCGAGGTGGCACGCCCGATCGAGAAGTTGGGAATGAAGGAGTTTTATGACGACGCTGATCTTGCCGATTTGTCGCAAGAAGAGCTGGGAGAGTTTGAGGCACAATGGGAATACAGCTATTCGTATGATGTCGAAGGTGCTGATCTCCATGAGTATTTCTTCTGGTTCGACCACCCGTTGAGCTTAAGGTCGAAGGGCTTGGCCTATGTGTGGAACGGAAACGAGTTTGTCCGCAAGCCCGAGGCGGATGTCATGGGCGCCAAGGAATAATCGCTAAGGCATGGACAGGACGATAGGCATCCTCGGCGCGATGGCGCAGGAAATCGACGAGGTGAAGGCCCTTTTGAAGGACAAGACCGTTGTCACAATCGCAAACCGCGAGTTCGTCGTGGGCAAGATCGACGGCATCGCCTGCGTGGTGGCCTTCTCCAAATGGGGCAAGGTGGCGGCGACGATTACGGCTACATTATTAATTCAGGAGTTCGGTGTCACCGACCTCTTCTTCATCGGCACGGCAGGTGCCTTGGTCGACGGCCTCAAGGTGGGCGACATCGTCATCTCCAAGCGCCTCGTCCAGCACGACCTCGACGCGCGCCCCATCATCTCTCGCTTTGAGTTGCCCTTGCTGAATCGTGTCTATGTCGACAGCGACCCCGAGTTGACGGAGTTGGCGGGCAAGGCAGTGACCAATTTGTTGAACAAAGGCGTGGTGAATATGGTAGGTGAGGAGGCCGTCAAGGAATTCAACCTCGATCCTAAACTCTATTACGGTGATGTCGCCAGCGGCGACCAGTTCATCAACAGTGTCGAGAAGCGGGACGAAATCCTTTCGCTCCTGCCCGACGTGCTTTGCGTCGAGATGGAAGGTGCCGCCGTGGCGCAGGTGTGTTTGGAATTCGGCACGCCGTTTACCGTCATCCGCACCATCAGCGACTCTGCCGACCACAATGCTCGCGTCGACTTTGGCAAATTCATCGTCGAGGTGGCGAATGCGTATTCCCGGGCGATTGTTTCGGAGATTTTGCGGTTGGTGTAGTTCGGCTGCCACGGTGTGACAGCCCAACATCGCGCAGGACGCATGCGATGCGTCCCTACGCTTCCAACTCCAACCTCACAATCTCCCAAAACATCCCCATCCCGATTTCCAGGATGTCGTCAGGGAAATCAAACATCGGGTCGTGAAGGGCAGGTTGCTCTATGCCCGAACCGAGGCCAAAAAATCCTATCGGGCAGACGCTACCAAACCTTCCGAAGTCCTCCGACCAACGGAAAGGCTCTTCCAAATGACCGAGACTCAACTCAAGGTTGTTGGCGGCTTGTTCTATGGTTTTCACGCAGTTAGGATTGCTGTTGGTGGCGGCGAAGGCCTCGTGTTCCGAGAAGTTGAAGTCGAAGAGGTAATCCTTGGCCTTGGCGCGGCAGAGCTCGATGATTTGGGTGGCCATCAGCTGGAGGTTGCGGTCGTCGTAGCTGCGTAGGGTGAGCCAAATCTCGGCATGGCCAGGGGCCACGCCAAAAGTCTCTTCACCCAATATGGCATGCGTGATGACAAAGGTCGTCAGTGGCTTCACGGCTTTCAGCTGCTCGCGTTTTTTCTCCAAATGGTGGATGAGTTGGGCCAACAGTTCTGAGGGATTGCGCCCTGTCTCGGGTTGTGAGGCATGGGCGGTACGGCCGTCGAAAACGAGTTTCAAACCGAACGATGCCGCCGCAAAGCAGCCTTCCTTCACCATGATTTTTCCTTTCTCGAAGCCAGGCAGGTTGTGCAAACCATAAGCCACATCGGGTTTGATTTGCTCGAATTGTGGGTCGCTGAGGATGGCTTGGGCACCTTGTCCTGTCTCTTCAGCAGGTTGGAAAAGCAGCACCACTTCCCCCTGGTCGGGACGTTGTTCGCCGAGCCATTGGGCCAGTCCGCAGAGGATGGTGGCGTGGCCGTCGTGGCCGCATTTGTGCGAAACGCCTAGGTTCTGTGAACGATAGGGAAGGTCGTTCGGCTCGGGGATGTGTAGTGCGTCGATGTCGCCACGGATGAGGATGCGCTTGCCAGGCTTCGCACCTTTATATATAACCGCCAAGCCGTAGCCACCGATTTTCTCGATGAGTTGGTCGGGGCGGGTCTGTTTCACCCATTCGTTCAAGATGCCATTGGTCAGGGCCTCCTGTCCCGAAAGCTCGGGATGCGCGTGGAGGATATGTCGCAGTTCGATGAGGTTTTGCATGGTGTCGATTGTTTGGCACAAAAGTACGGGTTTTTTCATTATTCCGAAAAATGTCCTATCTTTGCCCCCAAAATTCATTACGACGCGAGACTGCGAGACACGAGACGCGAGTCTTTGTCCCGTGTCCCGAAGTCCCGTGTCCCGTGTCAATTTGAGCTATGCAAACCGTATTATATCCCTTAAAGTTCAAGCCCATCTTCAAAGACAAGATCTGGGGCGGCCGGAAAATCAAGGAAGTCCTTGGAATGGACTATGGCCCGCTGCCCAACTGCGGCGAGGTGTGGCTACTCTCGGGCTTGTGGGACGAGCAGAGCGAAATCGCCGACGGCGACTTCGAGGGCGACGAGATCAACGACTTGGTGGAGACCTTTATGGGCGACCTAGTCGGCGAGAGCGTCTTCGACAAATACGGTGAGCAGTTCCCACTTTTGCTGAAGATCATCGACGCCAACGACTGGCTCTCGGTGCAGGTGCACCCCGACGACGAGTTGGCCGAGAAACGCGGCCTGGGCAACGGCAAGACGGAGATGTGGTATGTGATGCAGGCCGACAAGGATGCCGAACTCGTCATGGGATTCAAACGTGAGATGACTCGGATGGATTATGCCAACGTATTGAAAGACAATACGCTGCAGTCGGTACTCAACCACGAGCAGGTGCAGGCTGGCGATGTATTCTTCATCCCGGCCGGACGTGTCCACGCCTTGGGTCCCGGCATCATGGTGGCCGAGATACAGCAGACCAGCGACACCACTTATCGTATATACGACTGGGACCGGATCGATGTGGCTGGCATGCGCCGCGAGTTGCATATCCCGCAGTCGGTGGAAGCCGTCGACGGCCGTATGCCTGAGAGCTACAGGACCGAGGTGGAGGAGGTGATGAACCGCACCGTCCCCGTCGTCGACTGCCAGTATTTTGTGACCAACCTGTTGCAGCTTCAGGGCGAGATGGAGAAAGACTATTCCAACCTCAATTCTTTCGTGGTTTTGGTCTGCACCGAAGGCGATTTTTCACTGAATTGGGAAAATGGCTCGGTTTTTGTAAAAGCAGGTGAATGTGTCTTGATCCCGAACGTCATCAAGAAGGTGTCGGTCAGGGCTGAGAAATATTGCAAGCTACTTGAAGTGTATTGTCAACTTGAAGAAAACGAATTCTAAATCTTTAAATCCATATTTGAAATGAAAAAACTAATGACACTTTTGCTGATGGCTCTGATGGTTTCGGGGCTTCATGCACAGACGAGAACAGACCTTCCTAACGTCACCTTGAAGGACTTGAACGGCAAGGATGTGAACATTGCACGACTGACGAACAACGGCAACCCCATCGTCATCACGTTCTGGGCCACTTGGTGCGGCCCCTGCATCAAGGAGCACAACGCCTTGAGCGACGTGTACCAGGACTGGCAGGACGAGACCGGTGTGAGAATCTATGCCGTCTCCATCGACGACTCCCGCTCGACCGCCAAGGTCAGACCTACGGTCGAAGGCAAGGGCTGGGACTTTGAGGTGCTTCTGGATGTGAATGGCGAGCTGAAGCGTGCCATGAACGTGAGCAACCCGCCCCACACCTTCCTCATCGACGGCAACGGCAAGATCGTGTATCAGCACACGGGCTATTTCGAGGGCGCTGAAGAGGAGCTTTATCAACAGATTCTGAAAATCGTCAAAAAGTAATTATGCGAAAACATATATTGGTTTTATTGGCACTCGCCCTGGGCATCGGTTTCAGAGCGGGTGCTCAGTCGTTGACAGAAGGCGGTCAGGTGAGCGGCAGCTTCCAGACCGATGCACAATACTATAGGCTTGACGAGGGCATTGGTATCAATGACCTTAGAGGCAAGCAGCTGGGTATCAACGGCTTTGGAAAAGTGAATTATACCAATGGCGACTTCTCGGCGGGTATCCGCTTCGAGGCTTTCTTGCCTGAGATGAACGGCTTCCGCCCTGAGTTGAATGGCGTGGGCCTGGCCAATTTCTTCGCCACCTACGACAACGGCTTCGTCGGCGTGACGGTGGGCGACATCTACGACCAGTTCGGTAGCGGCCTCGTGTTCCGCACCTACGAGGAGTGGTCGCTGGGCATGGACAACGCCCTGCGCGGTGCGCGCGTGGTGTTGCGTCCCGCACAAGGCGTCACTTTAAAGGGTGTGTATGGCCGCCAGCGTTTCTTCTGGGCGCCTTACCTTGAGCGCGACATGGACAACGACGACTACCGTGGCATCGTGCGCGGTGTCGACGCCGAGTGGGACCTCAACCAGAGCATTCCCGCCTTGAGCGAGTCCCAGTTCAGGATGAGCCTCGGTGGTAGCTTTGTCAGCAAACGGCAGTACGATCAGAGCCTGTTCTATTATATCCCTGAGAACGTGGGCGCTGCCTCGGCACGACTCAATCTCGGCTACGGCCGCGTGTCGTTCAGCACGGAGTATGCCTATAAGATCAACGACCCTTCGGCCATCAACAACTTCATCTACAAGGAAGGCCAGGCTTTGCTGGCTTCTCTGAGCTACTCGCAGAAGGGCTTCGGCGCCGTGTTGCAGGTGAAACGTACCGACAACATGAGCTTCAAGTCGATGTACACGGGCAAACAGAACGACCTCGACATCAACTTCATCCCACCTATTAATTATACGCACACCCACAGCCTGCCGTCGTTGTACACCTATTCGACCCAACCCAACGGCGAGATGGCAGCCCAGCTGCAAATCAACTATACCATCCCCAAGGGAACGCTGCTCGGTGGTAAGTACGGCACCAAGCTCGCCTTCAACATGAGCCAGGTGAACGACATCGTGCGCGACTCCATCATGGAAAACGGCAGGATGGTCATCAACAAACCCGGCACCTTGGGCTATACCTCCAACTTCTTCGCCATCAGCGACCACCGTTTCTTCCGCGACATCAACATCGAAATCGACAAGAAGATCAGCAAGGACTGGCACCTCACGGCGCAGTACATCAACTTGTACTACGACATCGAGACCATCGAAGGCCATGCCGGCGCCCCTGTGGTGCAAGCCAATATCGGCTTCTTGGATGTGACCTTTAAGATCAACAACAAACAGAGCCTGCGCCTCGAGTTGCAAGGCCTGTGGGAGAAAGAGGTCCATGCCGGATACGAATATGAGGAGAGCGAGATGAAGGACTATCAGAAGCGCGGCGATTGGGCGGCTGCCCTGTTGGAATACTCCATCAACCCGCACTGGTCGTTCTCCATCGCCGACAAGTGGAACTACGGCAACCCTGTTGAGGAATACCGCGACCATTACTTCACTGGCACGGTCACCTACATCCATGACGCCACCCGCGTCATGCTGAGTGCAGGTCGCCAGAGCGAAGGCGTGGTGTGCGTGGGCGGCGTGTGCCGCACCGTGCCCGCCTCGTCAGGAGTCACTTTAACGGTTTCAACATCATTCTAAAACACGAAAAATGAACAAGTTATTATCTATACTCGCGGTGGCTGCCCTCCTGTGTGTTGCGTCAGGCTGCGACCAAATCGACATCAACAATACGCACAAGCCCATCACGCCCGTCAGTGGCAGCAAGACCGTGCTCATCAAGGACTTCACTGGCGCCCGTTGCGTCAACTGCCCCGAAGCGGCTGAATATGCCCACGAGCTACAGCACCGTCTGGGCGAGGACCGTATCTTCATCATGGGTGTCCATGCGGGCTTTTTGGCCCAACCTATGGGTCAGTTCCCCGACTTCATCACCGAAGAAGGCACGGCATGGTATAACGACAACTCCTCCAATCCTTTGTTTGCTGTCGACCATGTGGCTTTGACCGAAGGCAACACCTTGTATGTGGAGCAAATCGACACGCCGGTGAGTGACGCCTTGGCCGAGACCCAACTGTTCGACATCAACATCGTCAACACCTACGATGAGGCTACCCGCAGCTTGTCCGTGAAAAACACCTTCTATCCGACTGGTGACGGTGAGGGCAAGTATTACGCCACGGTATGTCTGGTCGAGGACAGCATCGTCGGCTGGCAAACCATCCCGGGCGGCGTGGATAGGGAGTATGTGTTCCGCAATGTGTTTCGCGGCACGCTGAACGGCGCCGATGGCGAACTCGTTTCCGATGGTCACTTCTATTATGACGACACCTTCGTCACGAACGCCAGCATGGTGCTGGATACCACCTACAATGCCGACCAGTGCTATATCTTGACCTACATCTACGACTATGAGACCGGCAAGATCATGCACACGGAGATGCAAAAAATCAAGTAATTGATATTAAGAGGGTAACATGGTCTTTAACTCCATAGAGTTCGCCATCTTCCTACCCATTGTGGTGCTGCTGTTCTACCTGCTGCCACAAAAGCTGCGTTGGGTAATGTTGCTGGCCGCCAGCTGCGTGTTCTACATGTGGTTTGTGCCCAAGTACATCCTCATCCTGCTGGTCACCATCATCATCGACTATTCGGCGGGCATCTTGATGGAGAAGCACGAGAACGAACCCAAGAAGAAAAAGACCTTCCTCGTCATCAGCGTGGTGTCGACCTTGCTGGTGCTGTTCATTTTCAAGTACTTAGGCTTTATCAACGACAACTTCGTCTGGCTGTGCCAAAAGCTGGGCCTCGATGTGCGCACCTCGGTGAATATCATCCTGCCCATCGGTCTGTCGTTCCACACCTTCCAGAGCATGAGCTATGTGATCGAGGTGTATCGTGGCAACCAAAAGGCGGAGCGTCATTTCGGCTACTATTCGTTATATGTGATGTTCTTCCCGCAACTGGTCACGGGCCCCATCGAAAGACCGGGTAACCTCTTGCGCCAGCTGCACGAGAAGAAGGACTTCCGCTACGAGAACATCTCGAAGGGCATGAGGCTCATCCTCTTCGGACTGTTCATCAAGATGGTGGTGGCCGACCATCTGGGTGCATACGTCGACGAGGTGTATGCCGATCCCTCGGCCTACAACTCGTGGAGCGTGATGTTGGCCATGGCTTTCTACAGCTTCCAGATCTACTGCGACTTCTTCGGCTATTCCACCATCGCCTTGGGCGCGGCGAAGCTGATGGGTTTCGACATCAGCGACAACTTCCGCACGCCTTATCTGGCCAAGAACATCGCCGAGTTTTGGCACCGTTGGCATATATCGCTGTCTACCTGGTTCCGCGACTATGTCTACTTCCCTTTGGGCGGCAGTCGCGTGAAGTTCGGACGTTGGGCCTTCAACATCCTGGTGGTCTTTGTGCTGAGCGGCATTTGGCATGGCGCCGCCTGGACCTTCCTGTTCTGGGGCTTCGCCCACGGCTTGCTGCACATCGTCGAGAAGGCCTTGCGCAACCGCTTCCCTGAGAGGGAGGTGCAGTCCAAGTGGCTGAGTGTCGGCTTGGATGTGCTGCGTATCGCCAAGACCTTTGTGCTGGTCACGCTGTTCTGGGTGATGTTCCGTGCCACAGATTTCGCCAACATGCGCGACATGTTTGTGGCTGCGGTCAGCAACTTCGGCGGTGGTGAGCAGCTGGCGGTCGCGCCGGCGGTATGGCTCTATCTCGGCCTCTTCATCCTCTCCGACTTGTTGCTCTTCAACACCCGCTTCGACGCCTGGTGCGAGGGCAAACCCGTCGTGCTGCGTTGGGTCATCTACGCGGTGCTCATCTTCATGATCATCGCCTGTTCGAGTGTCAATAGTTTCCCGTTCATCTATTTCCAGTTCTGACCATGAAGAAGTTGTTGATACGCATATTGGTGATTGCAGCGCTGCTCTTCGCGATGAACTGGGTCTATTCCAAGTGGTTCTTCGAGAAGGACCTGCTGGAGCACTCCGACATCATCGAGCTGCCGAGGCAGGTGGTGGCCGACAGCTGCCAGATCGTCTATCTGGGCGAGTCGTCGAACAACACCTACGGCTATGCCGAACCCGACCATAGGAAGATCAGCGCGATGCTGGCGGAGTATTTCCCGGGCTTGCGCGTGGGCGACATGACCAAGGCGGCCTCGCATGCCCAGACCTATTATTACATGCTGAAACACCTCCCCGAGGAGTCGTCGGTGGAGACCGTGGTCGTGACCATGAACCTCCGTTCCTTCGGGGCCAACTGGATCTATTCGAAGCTCGAGACAGCCTTGCGCAAGCAGCTGGTGCTCCTGCAGGACTATCCGCCCTTGGTGAACCGTTTCCTACTGGCCTTCAAGGCCTATCCCATCCGCAGCGAGGAGGAGTGGAGCAAACTCACCATGAAACATTGGAGAAAAGACCCGCTGGAGTTCCCCTATCCTTGCGAATGGAAGAACACCCACCAATGGGACTCCACCTTGGCTTGGCGCGGTTGGATTGACCCTCAAGGGCATTGGGACCAGGAGCTGACCACCTTGGCATGCCATTATGTGAAGGGCTATGCCTTCCAGATCAAGGACGACAACCCGCGCATCAAGGACTTCGACGACATCGTGGCCTTGTGCCGCGAGCGTGGTTGGCATCTGGTGCTTAACCTCATGGCGGAGAATGTCGATAAGGCCAACGAACTGGTAGGCAGCGACTTGATGTTCCTCATGAAGCAAAGCCGTGACTATCTCATGGACCGTTACGGCCATCTCGAGGGTGTCACCGTGGTCGACAACCTCAACCTGGTGCGCGATGTCAACTTCATTGACCAGGACTGGACCACTGAGCATTATTATGCCGAAGGCCGTCACATCATCGCCGAGCAGGTGGCCGAGGCCTTAAGAGCCTATTATCCCGACCAATACCGAAAAGTCAACCTGCAGTTCGACACAGGACATTTCCATTTCGGGGCGGAGCAACGTACCCTGGATGCCGACATGCCTTATAGTCAGGCGGCGGTGCTGCAAAAGGGTGACTTGTCTGACGACTGGGGCATGGTCAATGTGGCTTTCATGATGCGGCAGGACGACACCTTGCACAAGGCACAACTCGTCGTGCAACTGTTTGACAGCGAAGGTGGTGCAGAAGCGAAATGCTATCCTGTGAGGTCACAGATCCAAAAGGTCGGGGAGTGGGACTTCGCCACGTATGCCCTGCCTGTGGACCCTGCCATGCGTGCGGCACAGCAGGTGAAGATCTTCGTCTACAACCCTTCGGAAAATGCAGTGCTGGTCAAGCAGATGGACGTGTCGTTCCGTCCGGCCTACCTCAAGCCGGCAGTGAAGGCGCAGTCTTCGCGCTGACCTCAGCAGGAGTGGAGATAGACAATGGTGCGGTCGAAACGCCGTGCCTTCAGGTCTTCGGGCTTGATGAGGAAATTGAGGATGCCGCAGTCGTACATGAAGAAACTCCAACGGTCCTCTTCCCATACTTGTAGCAGGTTGATGTAGTCGGGGTAGGCTTGTTGCATCTCGACCTCGAAAGGCAGTCCCAAGAGTTTGGTTTCCAGCGTCGCGGCATGTTCGCATGCCTCGAAGTCGAGTCTCTCCGCAGGGAGACCGTAAGGCTTGCCTTCGGAATCGGTAATGCCGTGGGTGTGCAAGCCTTCCTTGGTGGGGCTATACAACACCTTGAATGCCTCTGGCGCCCATTCTCCCATGCCGTTGTGATAGGGGTCTTCTTCATAGAAATCCTCTTCGTCGTTGTGGAGCGCGCCCACGTATCTGTCGATATCGGCGAAGAAATACAGCATGCCTTCGTGCGGCAAAAGGTTGTCGGTGTCGAGAGGCGCGAGGTCGGCGCAACGGATCTGGCAGAGCAGCGTCATGGGGTCGTCGTCGCCGTCTTTGAAGGGGATGAAGGGATACTCCAGGTCATCAGGCATGTCGGCCTGACCCCACCATTTGCTTTGTCCAAAGCGTTCGTCGTCGCCAGCGCTATAGTTGATTTTGATGGCATTCATTGTGTCAGTGTCTATTTAGCAAAGTTAGTCATTTTTCGTGACATCCACAACCTTGAGCTGCATACCTTCCACTTGGAACCTCACTTCCATGTCGGCGAAGGCCATGCCGTAGACGCGTTCGGGGTCGTCTTGGTACTGCGGTCGTGGGTCGTGGGCCAACACGTCGATGAGGCTTTTCCTTTGGCTTTCAGGGACTTGTTGAAGCAATTCTTCAGGGAAATCCACCTCCAGCAGAAAGTCTGCCGGTGTTGAGGCGAAGCCGCTAACGGCTTCGGGGTGGCTGTCGGTGTAGGCAATATAGGGCTTGATGTCGTAGATGGGCGTGCCGTCCATGAGGTCGGCGCCCGACACATGGAGTACGGGTCCGAGTTTCGGGTCGATTTCCACCTTCTCCAGCCTCACCGACGACAGCCCGATGGGGTTGGGACGGAAAGGCGAGCGTGTGGCGAAAACGCCTTTGCGCACGTTGCCGCCCAGACGGGGTGGGCGCACCGTGGGCGACCATTCGTCGCGCTTGGCTTCCGAGAACTCCCATAGCAGCCAGATGTGTGAGAACTCCTCCAAGCCTCGCACCGCCTCGGCGTTGCGGTATTCCGGCTCGAAGACCACGGTGGCTTGCAGCGTGGCGACGATGCCGCTCTGGCGTGGGATGCCGAATTTGGTGGGGAAGTCGGTGTGGATGCGTGCTATGGTTTTCATGACGCAAAAATAATGCTTTTTGCCGTGCAAGCCGAAAAAAGCCGTACTTTTGCAGTCGCAAAAAAGCGTCCATTATGCAAAGCAACGAAGAAATATCCATCCTGGTGCTCTATACCGGCGGCACCATCGGCATGATGCAGGATCCCAAGACGGGAGCCTTGGTGCCCTTCGATTTCGATAATATCTATGCCCATCTTCCCGTGTTGAAGAACTTCGGCTATCAGATTGATTTCTATAGTTTTGACCCGCTCATCGACTCGTCCAACATGTCGCCCGACTTCTGGATCATGCTAGCCAAGAAGATAGGGCAGGAGTATGAGCATTACGACGGCTTCGTGGTGCTGCACGGCTCCGACACCATGGCCTACACCGCCTCTGCCTTGAGCTTCATGCTCGAGAACCTCAACAAGCCCGTCGTCCTCACCGGCTCACAGCTGCCCATGGGCATGGTGCGCAGCGACGGTCGCGAGAACTTCCTCGCTGCTGTCGAGATTGCCGCCGCCAAAGACGACGACACGCCACTCGTCCCCGAGGTCAGCATCTTCTTCCAGAACCAGCTGCTGCGTGGCAACCGCGCCACCAAGTTCAACGCCGAGAACTTCAACGCCTTCATCTCGTCCAACTATCCCAACCTGGCCGATGTGGGTGTCCACATTAAATATAATAAAGAACGCATCCTGAGGCCCAACTTCAAGAAGTTGAAGGTGCACACCAGCATGGACCGCAACGTCGGCATCCTGAAGCTGTTTCCGGGCATCTCTGAGGACTTCGTGCGCCATGTGCTGAAGACCCCCAACCTCAGCGCCTTGGTGCTTGAGACCTACGGCTCGGGCAACGCCACCACAGCTCCTTGGTTCCTCGAGGCTTTGAATCAAGCCATCGACGGTGGTCTGCTCATCCTCAACATCACGCAGTGCAAGGCCGGTTCGGTGGAGATGGGTCGTTACGAGACTAGCCTCGACATGGCCCGCATCGGCGTCATCAGCGGCCACGACATGACCACCGAAGCCGCCGTCGCCAAACTGATGTATCTCATCGGCGAAGCCCTCCCCAAGGAGAGAATCCTCGAAATCATGCAGAATTCCATCCGCGGCGAGATGACCCTTTGAGGCTATAAGTCAAGCAATTGAAATTTTATTGAAAGAAAAAATCAAATATTTTTGTTTGCCAAATAAAAAATTGTGTACTTTTGGCAACGATTTTCGGTTTGGAATGTGGGGTAGGAAAGCATTTGGAGAGATGTCCGAGTGGTTTAAGGAGCACGCCTGGAAAGTGTGTGTACTCCAAAAGGGTACCGCGGGTTCGAATCCCGCTCTCTCCGCAAAAGAAATGATAATAACATCAGAACAAAGTAATTCATAACAGTAATAATCAAAACATTCAAGCTAAACTATGAAAAAATTAATTGCTTTCCTCATGGTTGCTGGCCTTTTCACTTTTGGTGTCAGCAATCTCGTCGTTGCTCAAGATCAGCAACCTCAGAATGATTCGACGGAACAGGTCGTTGCTCCTGAAACTCCCGCTCCTGCCGTAGAAGAACAAGTCACTCCCGCTCAGCCCGCTGATGCCCCTGTGACTTTCCGTGAAGCCATCAAGAAACAATTCATCGATGGTGGCCCTGGCTTCATGGGCATCGTGTTGGTCATCCTCCTTATCGGTATGGCCATCTCCATTGAGAGAATCATCTATCTGACCTTGGCCACTGCCAACTCCAAGAAGCTCCTGGCAGGCATCGAAGCCAAGATGAAGAACGGCGACGTTGAAGGTGCCAAACAACTCTGCAAGGACACCCGTGGTCCTGTGGCCAGCATCTTCACCCAAGGCCTCATCCGCTATCAGGATGGCCAGTCGCTCGAAGACGTCGAGAAAGCCCTCGTTTCCTATGGTTCCGTCGCTGGCGGTAAGCTTGAAAGCGGCTTGAGCTGGATTGGTCTTTGCATCAGCTTGGCTCCTATGTTCGGTTTCATGGGTACCGTTATCGGTATGATCCAGGCCTTCGACGACATCGCCGCTGCCGGTGATATGAGCCCGACCATCGTTGCCTCCGGTATGAAGGTCGCTCTGTTGACCACCGTGTTCGGTCTGATCGCCGCTATCATCCTTCAGATTTTCTTCAACTTCATCGCTGCTAAAATCGAAAGCATCGTCAACGACATGGAAGACGCTTCCATCTCCTTCATGGACATCCTCGTTAAGTACAACAAATAATACAAGTAACAATCATGAACAGTAAGCTTAATATTGCAAGATGGGTATTTCTGGCCCTGGCTGCTGTTACTGTCGTCATTGCGGTTCTCTACTACCTCGTCGTAGGTACGATCGAGCCCGCATACAGGGCAGGTGAAGCTACGCCTCGCGCAGACTTATTCCTGAATTGGGGCTACATCTTGATTTTACTTGGCATTGTCTGTGCCTTGATTTCAGTGATTTTCACCGCCATCATCAAAGGTGTCAACGTGAAGACCTTGGTGATTGCAGTCGTCGCAGCAGTCGTAATGCTGGCTGTAGCCTACTTTATTTCGAAAAACGCATTTGGAGTCACCTACCAGACGGGCGAACTGACCTACTCGGGCAAGACGCACGGCTTGGTTGAAATGGGACTTAACTTCTTCTATATCACTCTTATCGTAGCTGTCCTTTCAATCCTGTTCTCAGTCATCTACAAGGCAGTTAAAAAGTAAAACAATTCATCATGGCAAGAAAAACTCCCGAAATCAATTCAAGTTCGCAGGCTGACATAGCATTCTTGCTGTTGTGTTTCTTCCTGATGACGACCTCGATGGATGTCGACTACGGTATCACCCGTCGTCTGCCTCCTCCCGTCGAACAAAACGACGACGAAGTCAAGGTCAAGGAAAGAAATGTGATGAATGTAATGGTAAACAAGAGCGATAAGTTGTTGGTCAATAGCCGTCCTTGCGACATCTCCATGTTGAAGGACATCGCTAAAGACTTCATGACTCCGCATCCTGGCGTCGAAACCGCTCCTGAAGTGGAGACCAAACACTTCGACCTGTTGGGCGATGTGCTCATGTCGAAGGGCGTGATCTCGCTGCAGAACGACCGCGGTACCTCGTATGCTATGTATATCAGTGTGCAGAATGAGTTGGCCCGCGCCTTCAATGAACTGAAGGACGATCTGGCGATGAAGGTGTTCCACAAACATCTCGACCAACTCACAGAAGAACAAACAAAGGCTATCAACGAGGCCGTGCCTGTGCGTGTCAGTGAGGCCGAACCCGTTGAGTATTCTAACCATTAAAGGAGGATAGAGATATGGCAAAATTCAGAAAAGAAGGGAAGAAGGAAGTGCCGCAAGTGAGCACCTCTTCATTGCCCGACATCGTTTACATGTTGATATTCTTCTTCATGATCACCACTACGATGCGCGACGTCGAACTGAAGGTGAAGTCAGCCCTGCCTAAGGCCTCAGAGATCCAAAAGCTCGAGCATAAGGCTCTGGTGTGCTCCATCTACATCGGCCCCCCGCGCGACACCAAGCTCGGTACCGAATCGCGTATCCAACTGGACGACGCCTTCGCACGCCCGGCCGACATCGCCGACTGGATCCAGAAAGAGCGTGACTCACGCAACGAGGCCGACCGCCCGCTGCTGACTACCGCCCTCAAGGTGCACAAGGACACCCGTATGGGTATCGTCACCGACGTGAAACAGGAGCTACGTAAAGTGGGTGCCTTCCGTATCAACTACACGACACTGAAAGGCAGTGTCCTGGAGAACTAAACTCCGTGTAGTGACAACCGAAAGGGCGGCAAGATTCTTGCCGCCCTTTTTTGTGTTCCAGCCTCCCGAAATGGGAATGTGTAATTTGGTAAATACATTTACTATCCATATACTTACTTTTTGTATCTTTGCCGCAAAATACATAAGCATATGAACGACAAATTCACCCCTACGAAATACCAACTGCAGACCGTGGCCTCGGGCCGCATCTTCGATGACGAAGGCTGGACCTTGGACGACAAGCAATGCGACAAGCCCAGCATGGTGCGTCCCGTCTATGAGAAGAGACAACTCGATGTGAAGGAAGGCAACGACATGGGCCTCTACCGCTATGCCGACTGGCTGCCCATCAAGACCATGCTCAACAACCCTTCGGAACCTGTTACCTATAAGAGCGAAGGCCTGGCCAAACGCCTTGGCCTGAACAACCTCTATATCACCTTCAACGGCTGGTGGCCCGAGCGCAACGCTCGCATGGCGACCTGTTCCTTCAAGGAGATGGAGGCTTATTCGGTGTGCGCCCGCATGGGCGAGGAGCTGAAGGACAAGGTGCTGGTGGTGGCCTCGGCCGGCAATACGGCCCGCGCCTTCGCCAAGGTATGCTCCGACAACGGCATCATGCTGCTGCTCTGCGTGCCTCAGGATAACATCAACGCCTTGTGGTTCGACAAGCCCTTGAACCCCTGCGTGAAGCTCATCACCACCGAGAGCGGCAGCGACTATTTCGATGCCATCAACCTTTCCAACGTGGTCTGTGGCTTGGATGGCTACCTCGCCGAAGGCGGTGCCAAGAACATCGCCCGTCGCGACGGCATGGGCACCACGATGATGTCGGCCACGACCTTCATCGGCCATACGCCCGACTTCTACTTCCAGGCCGTGGGTAGCGGCACAGGCGCGATCGCCGCATGGGAAGCCAACCTTCGCTTCATCGACGACGGCCGTTTTGGCGCCAATAAAGCCCGTTTGATGGTCTCACAAAACAAGCCCTTCCTGCCCATGTATGAGGCTTGGAGGGCCGACTCACGCGCCTTGTTGCCCTACGATGCCGACCAGGCCCGCAAAGACGCTGCCGAGATCTGCGCCCCCGTACTCTCCAACCGCAAGCCGCCCTATGGCCTCGCCGGTGGACTCTTCGACGCATTGAAGGATACCAATGGCGACATCCTGGCCGTCAGCAACGACGAAGCCAACGCCGCCAAGGCTTTGTTTGAGGAGACCGAAGGCATCGATATCTACCATGCCGCTGCCGTGGCTACTGCTTCATTGCAGCAGGCCGTCGAAAAGGGAACGGTGAAACCGGATGACGTGGTGATGCTCAACATCACGGGTGGTGGTGAGAAGCGCTTCCAGGCCGAGCATGAGATCCATTACCTGAAGCCGAATCACATCTTCAAGATCGACTTCACAAAGGAAGAAGTGGAACGCGTTTTGGCAGAGATGAAATAAACGCCTGCTTTCAGGCCACTGACATCCAAACGAACGGAATTGACCTTGGCAGCCACACTGCTGAGGGTTTTTCCATTCATGTCGGTGAGGATGACGCATTGGAGGTCTTCGGCCTCCACGGTCACATAATCCGTGGCTGGATTGGGGAAGATGCTGATGTTCAGATGGCTTTCATCGACTTGTGTCGGGTCAAGGGGTGTCACCCAGAAGGTGACCATGGCCGTGTTGCAGTTGCAAGGGATGGTCATGTGGACGTCGAGCCAGGCCACCGTGCCAGGCTCTATCTCGGGCCGTAGCGTGGCGTAGCAGGTCACTTCAACGAACTCGTCAGGCTGGGTGGGGAAGGTGGTCATGGCGACGCCGTTGGAGAAGAAGCTGAAATCGCAGAAGTATTCGTTGGATGGGTGCACCGAGACGTCGACGGGGTCGTAGCCCGTGTTGTGGATACGGAAGTGGAAGATGGCCTGGGTGCCAGGATACATGACGGTGTCGCCAGTGATGGCCTCGGCCTCGAATTGGTATTGCTCCACCATGTCGACCTCGATGTCGTCGATGGTGAGGTAGCTGCCCCGTAGCCCTATGGCATGCACGGCGATGTATTCACAGTTGTTGGGGATGGTCTCCACGAAATTTGAGAATCGCTCGTATTCTCCGCTGGACACGGACGCCGAGAGCAGCAGCGTATGCATGTCGTCGGGGTTAGGCGAGGTGCCGGCCCAAAACTCCAACTGATAGGCGCCGTCGCTGATGGCCCAGCAGGAGAAACGGTATCTCATGCTGGGGATGAGGTACATGGGCATATACATCCACGCGTCGTCGGTGTCGTTGAAGGCATACCAGTTGCCCGTGTGCGGGATGCGGTTGAGGTCTTTCTCGAGGTAGCCGCAGAGCCATGAGTTGTCGTCGCACGTCCAGCCGATGGGGATCTCCAGGTCGTGGTTGGCGTATTCGAAGCTCTCGTTGAGGAGGTTGCCCGCGAAAACGCAAGCAGTCGTTAAACAGATGAAAAGTGTTAAGAATAGTTTTTTCATGGCTTCCAAATTTGGAGCAAAATTAAGAAAAATCCATCCCAATCCGCTTGGAATACCGAAAAATTCCCTATCTTTGAGCGTTTTTTGAAAGCACCTTATTATTGATATGCCCCACATCTTTGGTAATATGGTTTATTTGAACATCAAGGAACGTGACCGTTTCTGATCGCTACGGCCGTCTTTGTGCGGTGTTCTGTGTCAAAAAACAACAATCATTTCATATACAACAACTAAACAATAAATATCATGGAATTACCATTTGCAGAAGCGTGGAAAATCAAGATGGTCGAACCCATCCGTAAATCCACCCGCGAACAACGCGAAAAGTGGCTCGAAGAGGCCCACAACAACATCTTCATGCTGAAATCAGACTATGTCTATATTGACCTGCTCACCGACAGCGGCACCGGCGCTATGAGCGACCGCCAATGGAGCGCGATGATGATGGGTGACGAGAGCTACGGCGGTGCCCGTTCCTTCTATCACATGAAGGACACCATCACCGAACTCACCGGATTCCCGTATGTCATCCCGACGCACCAAGGCCGTGCAGCCGAGAATGTGCTGTTCAGCTATCTGGTGAAGCCCGGCATGGTCATCCCCGGCAACGCCCACTTCGACACCACCAAGGGTCACATCGAGAGCCGTAAGGCCTTCGCCATCGACGTCACCGTCCCTGAGGCCTACGACACCCAGCTGGAGGTGCCTTTCAAAGGCAACGTCAGCCTCGAGAAGCTCGAGAAGGTGCTCGTCGAGAACAAGGGCAATGTGCCGTTCATGGTGCTCACCGTGACGAATAACACCGTCGGCGGTCAGCCCGTCAGCATGCAGAACGTCCGCGAGACCTGCGAACTCTGCCACAAGTATGGCGTGCCGGTCGTCGTCGACAGCGCCCGTTTCATCGAGAACTGCTACTTCATCAAGACCCGTGAGAAGGGCTACGAGAACAAGACCCTCCGCGAGATTGCCAAGGAGATGTACTCCTATGCCGATGCCATGACCATGAGCGCCAAGAAGGATGCCCTCGTCAACATGGGCGGCTTCATCGCCACCAAGAAACAGGACTGGTACGAAGGTGCCAAGCTGTTCTGCATCCCCTTCGAGGGCTTCCTCACCTACGGCGGTATGAACGGCCGTGACATGGACGCCTTGGCCGTCGGTCTGAAGGAAAACATCGAGTTTGAGATGGTCGAGACCCGCATTAAGCAAGTACACTACCTCGCCGCCAAACTCGACGAGTACGGCATCCCTTACCAGCGTCCCGCCGGTGGTCACGCCATCTTTGTCGACGCCGATAAGGTGTTGACCAACATCCCGAAGGAGGAATTCCCCGCCCAGACGCTGACCTGCGAGCTGTATCTCGAAGCTGGCATCCGCGCCTGCGAGATCGGTTATGTGTTGGCCGACCGCGACCCGGTCACCCGTGAGAACCGCTTCGGTGGCAACGACTTCGTGCGCCTCTGCATCCCGCGCCGTGTGTACACCAACAACCACATGGACGTGATTGCCGCTGCCTTGAAGAACGTCTACGACCGCCGCGACACCATCAAGCGCGGTCTGGAGATCACTTGGGAAGCCGAGCTGATGCGTCACTTCACCTGCCAGTTCAAGAGACTCGGTTGATTCAATTTCAATCATGTAGAGACGGTGTTGCATGCACCGTCTCTACCTTTTTACTATGAGTATTTCTGCAATCATATTAAGCATTCTCTTTGTCCTCTGCCTGACTGCTCCCGTGGTTACGCGGTCGGTGGGTTTGGTCCATGCCGACGACAAGCCAGCCCAGAAGATCTGGATTCCCCTCATGTTTGGCCTCAGCCAAGGCGTGATGGCATTGGCAGGTCATGGCTTGAGCCGCCTGATGTCGCATCTCTTTACCTATATCGCTGAGTATATGGTCTTTGTGATGATGCTCGTGGTGGCTGTGAAACTCATCGTCGATTCCATGCGCGTGCTGAAGGGCAAGATGATGTATACGGTCAGCAAAGAGAGCGACATCCTGCTGCTTACTGTCATCGCTGCCTTCAACACCTTCCTGTATGCTTTGGTGAGCGTGTTCTTCGCCCCCTTCGGGAATTGGTTCTTCGTAGCCGTCGTCGTGGCAGGGTTTTTGTGGGCTTTCTTCACGGTTCGCATCGAGTTCAAGCCAGGCATGATCAAGAAGGTGAGTTTCGTGGAGTTCTCCGCCTCGGTGTTTATGCTCGTTATCGCGCTCCTATATTTGTTTACTGATTTGATGAAATGAAAAAGACATTTGCGTTATTTATTGGACTCTCGTTCGCCATCCTCGTGTCGGCGCAGGCTCCATCAGGTTATTATAACTCCGCCAACGGCTTGACGGGCCAACCGTTGAAGGTGGCTTTGCACAACATCATCAAAGGCCACACCTCCATCTCGTATGCCCAGTTGTGGAACGCTTTCTGGAGTACCGACAACAAAGGCAATGGCATCGTATGGGACATGTATTCCGACAACCCGAGTGGCACGCCGCCCTATACGTATCATCTCGGCGAGGACCAATGTGGCAACTACACTAGCGAAGGCTCATGCTATAACCGTGAGCACTCGTGGCCTCAGAGCTGGTTCAGCGACCAGTCGACGCCGCGCACCGACCTGCACCATATCTTCCCCACTGACGGCTACGTGAACGGTCGCCGCAGCAACTACGCCTATGGTGAGGTGGGTTCGGCCACTTGGACTTCCCGAAACGGATCGAAACTGGGCAATTGCAAGACGCCTGGCTTCTCGGGGACGGTTTTCGAGCCCATCGACGAATACAAGGGCGACTTGGCCCGCGCCTTGATGTACATGAGTGTGCGTTACTATGGCGAAGACGGTAGCTGGGGCTCGAGCGACATGACCACCAAGGCCGAAATCAAGCCTTGGGCCATTCAGCTGCTGCTCCGTTGGAACGAGCAAGACCCTGTCAGCCAGAAGGAAATCAACCGCAACAATGTCATCTACAACGACTATCAGCACAACCGCAATCCTTTCGTCGACCATCCGGAATATGCCCGCATGATTTGGGATCCCTCGTGGAACGCCTTGGAAGAGGCGGGCTGTGCCGTCTATCTTTTCCCCAATCCCGTCGAGCGTGGACAAACGCTTCACCTGAGTGGCAACACCCATCAGTTTGATGCCGTGGTCATCTGCGACCTTTGCGGCCACACCATCTTCAAGGCCACGGGCCGACCTGTCGGTGATTTCGCCGTTGCCCTTCCTGAAGACATGCCACAAGGTTGCTACATCGTTAAATTGATGCGCAACAATTCCGTTGTGAAATACGAGAAACTATTGGTGAAATGATGTGATTACATCATTTTCTTGTGTCTGAAATAGATATAGAACCCTGCAGCCACCAAGGCCATGAATCCCATGATGGCCCAGAAGGCCCATGCGTATTCTTGTAGAGGCAGTGTGACGTTCATGCCGTAGAGGCCGGTGATGAAGGTCAGAGGCAGGATGATGGTCGACACGAGGGTCAGGATCTTCATCGTCTCGTTGGTCTTGTTGGTCTGCATCGAGTCGAAGGTCATCGACAGGCCCTCGATCAATTCCTCGTAGTCCTCGGTCATGTCCCACACCTTCTGCAGGTAGTCGAGGATGTTGCCCCAGTAGTCTTCCATGTACTCCACATCGTCGGTGAAACCGGTCACCTTACCCGTTTCGAAGAGGTGGAAGAGCCTCAGCTGCGGCTTGAAGATGGTGTTGATGAGGATGAGGTTCTTACGCGTGACACTGATGCGCTCGATGATCTTGACTTGCTTCTCCTGTAACAGCTCGCGGTTGATCAACTCGACGTCCAAGCCGACCTTGCGCAGCAGATACACCGACTCGGTCATCAGCTTCTCTAGGATGCGGTAGAGCAGGATGTCGGAGGTCTTGATGTTCATCTCCTCCTCGTTCTTGATGCGGTCCTCGTATTCCTCGAAGAGTTGAGACACACCCCAAGGGTTCTTTTCGATGGAGATGATGTAGTCCTTGCCCCAGAATATCTTCACCTCCTTGATTTTCACGAACTTGTTCTGACGGTCGAAGTTGGGGAAATGAAGGATGAGGAAGTAATAGTCGTCGTAAATATCGATTTTGGGACGCTGGTTGACGGATTTGCAGTCTTCGATGTCCAAAGGGTGGAAATGGAATCGGTCTTTCAGGAATTCAAAGTCTTCCTCGGTTGGGTTGTTGAGATGACGCCAGGTCAAGTTCCCGATTTTCAGGCTGTTAATCATAGGCCTTTCCCCCTTTCTTTAAAGTGAATACAATGTTTACATCGGCGCAAAAGATTTTTCGCGCCGCGAAAATAGTGTTTTTTGTTGAAAAACGGGGAACAAAAAGTGCAAAAAATGCAAATTCGGGGTTTTTACTTCCACTCGAACGTGCTGATCATGTGGTCGATGTCTTCGCGGATGAAGTTGATGACGGGCTGCATCGAGTCGTTGTCGGGCTGGAAGTTGAAGTAGAGGGCGCCACGCACAAAGTTGGAGGTGCTGTCGGTGAGGTAGAACTGCATCGGGGTGGCCACGCCCTTGCCGTCCATCTCGATAAACAGGCCGTAGACGCGGCTTTCATCGTTGACTATCAGGCTGTCGCGCACGCCGTTAGCCTTCTGCAGGTGCTTGGTCAGCATGGTGTGGACGTCTTCAAGGTATTCGCCCAGGTTGCCGTCGACGGTCTTGTGGGTCATGTGGATGGACCCGTTGAAAGTGGGCATCTCGATGTTGATCCAATTCTTCTCATCGGGCGAATAGCGGTCGTAGGTGATGACAGCGTAGTCGGGGCACTCGAAGCTGTATTTTTCGATGGTGTCGACACGGGTGTAGGACTTTTCGGGCAGGTCGATGCGGAAATAGCCGCGTGGCTTGGGCAGGTAGCTGTCGCTGTCGTCGCACGAGGCAGCGAAGAAGGCGATGGCCAAAGCCGCTATCAGTATGGATAGTTTAGTCTTCATCGAATATTACTTTTACTTCTTTGATGCGTTTGGCGTCGGCATCGGTGATCTCCATTTGGAATTTCTCGAAGTTGAATTTGAACCCGATCTCAGGGATGCGTCCCTCGATCTCGAGAATCAAACCGGCCAGGGTGTCGGCCTCGCCCTGCATGGGCTCGAAGTAGCCTTCGTCGACGCCGAACACTTTGCAGAAGTCGACGATACTGGTCTGGGCCTTGAAGAGATAGGTATTGTCGTCGAGTTGCTTGTAGTGTTCCTCTACGTTGGCTTCGTCGAACTCGTCGTTGATCTCGCCCACGATTTCCTCGATGACGTCTTCCATGGTGATGAGGCCCGAGGTGCCGCCGTATTCGTCGACGACGATGGCGATGTGTATCTTCTTCTCGCGGAAGTCCTGGAACAGGTCGTTGATCTTTCGGTTCTCAGGCACGAAGAAGGCGGGGCGGATGAGCTTCTGCCACTCATAGGATTGTGCGTCGAGGTAGGGGAGGAGGTCCTTCACGTAGAGGATGCCTTCCACCTTGTCCATGGTCTCGTCGTAGACGGGAATCCTCGAGAATCCGCTCTTGATGACGACGGCGAGCATCTCGGTGAACTCCATGTCTTTCTCCACGCCAACGATGTCGATGCGAGGTATCATCACGCCGCTCACTTCTTTCTCGCTGAACGAGGCGATGCCTTTCAGCATCTGCTTCTCCTCAATAGGTGCCGTCGATTCCTCGGTGGCGATGTCGACGGCAGTGGCGATGTCCTCCATCGAAATCTCACCTTTCTTCTTCTCCAAGTGCTTGTCCATGAACGAAGTGGAGTTGACCAGCAGTTTGCTGAGCGGTTTGAAGAGACCGTTGAGGAAGCGCAGGGGACGTGCCATGAAGCGGGCCACTTTGACGGGACGCTTGCCTGCATAGATCTTAGGTGTGATTTCGCCGGCAATCAATATCAGGGAGGTGACAATCACCACTTCCAAGAGGAAGGCCGCCACAGGGTGGTGCTCCATGTCGAACAGCTGCGCCATGATGTAGGTCGACAGCAGGGTGATGGTGACATTGATGAAGTTGTTGCCAATCAAGATGGTAGCCAACAAGGTCTTGGGCTTCTCGCGCAGCTTCAGCACGAGTCGGCTCTTGACATCGGTGCGTGACTCAAGGTCGTCGATGTCGGCAGGCTGGAGGGAGAAATACGCCGTCTCGCTGCTCGAAATCAAGGCCGAAGCGATGAGGAGCAGGCACAATACGACCAATCCGATGATGGCGTTGACGGTAAATCCAGTGAAAAAGTTGTTTGAAACAACGGTGAGCAGTCCTATGAGAGGGTCAGGGTCGGGTGTTTCCAAAGCAGTTTGATTTATGTTTTGCGCGGCAAAATTAAAAAATTATTCTGACATGCGCGCAATAATTCGGTTCAGAATGGCAAATCGTTCTCTGGTTCGCCGCCTTGGAACGGGTCGGGATGCTCTGATACTGAGGGTATTGGGCTGTATCCCACGGGCTGTTCTCCTGTGTAGGGCTGGCCGTATGACGACTGCTGCACGGGGCGTGCCGGTGCCAGTTGCATCATCTTGTCGGCGTTCACCTCGGTGACGTAGCGGACGACACCCTGCTGGTCGGTGTATTGGCGGGTGCGAAGTTTGCCTTCCACATACATCAGGTCGCCTTTCGAGTAGTTGCGGCGTCCTTCGGCGATGTCGTTGGCAAGGTTGCCCCACACCACGATGTTGTGCCAGTCGGTCTGCTCCACCCAGTTGTTGTCGCGGTCGCGATAACGCTCCGAGGTGGCCATGGTGACGGAGATTTTCTTGTTGCCGTTTTCAAAGGTGGTTACTTCAGGGGTCTTCCCAAGTCGGCCTATGAGGATGACTTTGTTTAAGCTTGCCATAGTGTAGTCTTTTTAATGGTTTAAGTATAAGTCGATTAAGCGAGGAATGGGAAAACTGCCCAGTTCCGTTTCGGGGGTCAAAAATAGTTCTTTTGTTTCAATCTGCAACAAATTTTGTTCAAGTTTTATTTCGATGAACTGTGCGAGGATGGTGCGATGGGTGAGCTTATGGGTGAAGATCGGGGAAGTGTTCACAAGGGTAAAAGGCTTGTCTTCAATTAGTTGTGCGAACGCATCAGAGTCGACGACTTCTTCCGTTGTCATCGGCTGTTGGCTCTCTATGCAGGGAAAGTCGTAGAGGTTCTTCCAGATGTCGTCGTGGCTGCGTTTGTGGAGATAGATGCTGTCTTTATATCTGATAACCAAATAGTTGAAGTATCGTATCGTGACTTTGACCTTGGCTAGTTTCACAGGCCGTTGCATCACGGTTTGGTGGTCGAAGGCGAGGCATTGGGCTTGCAGGGGGCAGAGCAGGCAGTTGGGGTTTTTAGGCGTGCAGTGCAGGGCTCCGAACTCCATCATGGCCTGGTTGTGGAGGCCGGGCTGCTCACGGTTGAGCAGGTCGTCGGCCAACTGGGCGAAGAGTCTTTGACCTTCCTTATTATTAATAGGTGTGTCGATGTCATAGAGTCGGGCCAAAACGCGGTATACGTTGCCGTCAACGACGGCGTGAGGCAGGTCGAAGGCGATGGAAGCGATGGCGGCCGCGGTGTAATCGCCAATGCCTTTCAGTTTTTTAAGTGTCTCGTAATCAGCGGGAAACTCTCCTCCATAGTGCTCTACGACTTGCTTGGCGCATTGGTGCAGGTTACGGGCACGCGAGTAGTAGCCTAGGCCTTGCCAGAGCTTCAGCACCTCCTCTTCGGAGGCGGCTGCGAGGTCGGTCACCGTGGGCCAACGCTCGACGAAACGCAGGTAGTAATCCATGCCTTGGCTGACCCGTGTCTGCTGCAGGATCACCTCCGAGAGCCATACCTCGTAAGGTGTAGGGTCGTGTCGCCAGGGCAGGTCACGGTGGTTTTCGGCGTACCAATTAATTAAGGTGTCGTGTATGGTTTTCATCGCGTTTCCTGATGCGAAATTCTTTATTTATAACTCATTAGAAGAAAAAAATTGTATTAATCGGGTCTTCGTATTGAAAATGTTCGTACCTTTGCCGCAAATTTACAACAAACATTATAACTAACCATTAAATAAGAGAAAAAATGACTAAAGCAGAAATCGTTGCTGAAATCGCAAGCAAAACCGGCATTGAGAAAGGTGCTGTGCAGAATGTTGTTGAGAACTTCATGGAAGTTGTGAAGAACGCCATGGCCAAGGGCGAGAATGTTTATCTGAGAGGCTTCGGTAGCTTCATCATCAAGACGAGAGCTGAGAAGACTGGCCGTAACATTGGCAAGAACATCGCCATTACCATCCCTGCCCACAAGATTCCGGCCTTCAAGCCTGCTAAGACCTTCATGAACGCTGTCAAGTAAATAAGAAACAACAAAAAATCTTTATACTATGCCAAACGGTAAGAAACACAAGAGACACAAGATGTCTACGCACAAGCGCAAAAAACGCTTGAGAAAGGACAGACACAAGAAGAAATAAGCTCTTCTTGAGCCTAAACACGACAATAACACAGCATTGGCTAATCCCATTGTTGTGTTATTGTTTTATCAATCAAAACGTTAACCCCAAAGTAAAAACACTATGTCTGAAGAACAACAACAAGAGGTTGTGGAAATTAAGACGGTGACGCGCGACTTGGTCATCAACTCGCACGCTTCGGAGGTTGACATCGCTCTTCTGGAGGACAACGTATTAGTCGAACTTCACAGAGAGAAGACCAATAACCAGTTTGCGGTCGGAGACGTTTACTTGGGCAGGGTCAAGAAGATTTTGCCGGGCCTCAACGCAGCCTTCGTCGACGTGGGCTATCCCAAGGAGGCTTTCCTGCATTATCTCGACCTCGGCCTCCAGTTCAACTCCTTGGTCAAATACAAGAAGTTGGTAGCTTCGGGCAACGACTTCGCTATGGACAAGTTCAAGCTCGAACCCGACACGGAGAAGAACGGTAAGATTGGTGATTTCCTGAAGGCGGGCGACCTGATTCCCGTGCAAATCGCCAAGGAGCCCATCCACACCAAAGGACCGAGAATCACGGCTGACATCTCTTTCGCCGGACGTTATCTCGTCCTCGTCCCCTTCTCCAACCGCATTTCGGTATCGCAGAAAATCCGCAGCGGCGAGGAGCGCAACCGCCTCCGTCGTCTGATCCAAAGCATCAAGCCCGCCAACTATGGCGTCATCATCCGCACCGTCGCCGAAGGCAAGAAAGTAGCCGAACTCGACGCCGACCTCCGCTCCCTCATCACCAAATGGGAGCAGTGCATCATCGAGATGAAGAAGATGACCACCTACGGCAGGATGGTCAGCGAGATGAACCAGACCAGCGTCATGCTGCGCGATTTGCTGAACGAGTCGTTCAACAACATCCACGTGAACGACCCCGCACTCTATGAAGAAATTCGCAACTACATCCAGACAATCGCACCGCAAAAGGCTGACATCGTGCAACTTTATAATGGGAAGGAAGCCATTTTCGACCATTTCAACGTTGCCAAGCAGATCAAAGGCTTTTTCGGTCGCGTGGTTACCATCAAAAACGGTGTTTACCTCATCATCGAACACACGGAGGCCATGCACGTCATCGACGTGAACAGCGGCCACCGTCTGAACAAGGAGAACTCGCCGGAAGAAAACGCCTTGCAAGTCAACATCGAAGCCGCCAAGGAAATCGCACGCCAGCTGCGTCTGCGCGACATGGGAGGCATCATCATCGTCGACTTCATCGACTTGCACGAAGCCAAGCACCGCAAGGAACTGTACGATGCCTTGGTCGAGGCCATGTCGCACGACCGCGCCAAACACAACATCCTGCCTGCCACCAAGTTCGGACTCATCCAGATCACACGCCAGCGCGTGCGCCCTGAGACCGAGATACAGGTGCAGGAGAAATGCCCTGTGTGCGCCGGCGAAGGCAAGATCCGCCCCGCCATCCTCTTCATCGACGAAATCGAAAACCACCTCAAGTACCTCCTCGTCGACCAGAACGAGAACCACCTCACCTTGCAGGTGCATCCCTTCATCTATTCCTACCTCTGCATAGACGGGCTGTTTTCGATTCGCCGCAAATGGATGAAGAAATACGGCAAAAAATTCAAAGTGCAGTCCATGCCCGAGTTCCACATGCTGCAGTACAACTTCCAGAACGCCAACGGCGACGACATCAAGCTTTAAAGGCTGTCGAAGGAAGTGCTGCCACGAAAAAACCACAAAAAGCCGTCCCAAACAATATTGGGGCGGCTTTTTTTGTCAGAAAAAGTAAGGACAAGCCTCTTTACCGTTAGTTGCTATATTGCTGATTTTCAATAAAAACCAATGTGGACATTTCGAAAAAGTAGGGACATAGCCCTGCAGTGCCCCCTCTGCCTCTTGACAAACGTTTTTTCTGTATATTTTTGCAATGGTATCGGACGCGAGACTGCGAGACTGCGGGACACTTCGACAAGCTCAGTGACCACCGCGGGACGCAAAGCGGACGGAAAACCAGAACAAAAAGTAGAGTGATGAAAACGAATCTAAAATCCTTAATCCTCATGACGCTGAGCCTCTGCCTTGCGCTGACGGCTTGCGACAGCCCGGCGAAACGGATGGAGCAGGCACAAGCCTTATATAAAGAAGGTGTGCAGCTGCGCGAACAACGTCGCTCGGAAGAGGCTGCCGAGAAGTTCCTGCAAGGACTGGCCTTCGTGCAGCGTTCCCCGAAAACTACTGAAGCTGTCCGATTAGAAGGTCAGCTCTGCGACAACCTCGGTGCCATGTACCTGAAACATGAGCTTTTCGAGGATGCCTTCGAGCAGCA
>Ga0310690_10001920_pt1 | contig 35593 bp, 25 predicted proteins | sample AusTroGonzalo_MG_2_FD_207661 | JGI IMG/M metagenome (GOLD analysis project Ga0310690, IMG submission 207661) | Bovine rumen microbial communities from tropical cattle in Woodstock, Queensland, Australia - Gonzalo_04 (v2) (version 2) | ecosystem: Host-associated > Mammals > Digestive system >...
GAAAGACTGGCCAGAAATAAAGCAAATATTTATCAATGAAGGTATTGCGTTTGATTTTATGGTCACGGAATACCAAGGTCATGCCATCAAATTAGTACGAGACAATATCACAGAGAAAGGCTACAAAAAAATCATTTCCATTGGCGGTGACGGTACAAACAACGAGATCATCAACGGCATTTTCACCCAACAACGTTTTCCATCTGACCAGATTTCGATGGGAATCATCCCTATGGGGACAGGTAACGATTGGCGACGCACTTTTGGTTTCAACATTGATTATCAAGAGAATGTAAATATCATCAAGGCGGGTTGCACTTTCAAGCACGACATAGGCAAAGTGACCTATTTTAACCATGGTGACCCGCAAGTACGCTATTTTTTGAATGCCGCCGGCACTGGTCTTGACGAAGCCGTTTGCAATTCCACTAATGCCATGAAACAGCAAGGCAAGGGAGGCACGGCGCGTTATATGTTCAATGTGGCAAAGTGTCTGTTTGGTTATAATTGCATTCACATCCAGCTTGAAGTGGACAATAAACTTGTTTTTGACGATGAAATTCTGAGTCTTTCTGTGGGCAATGGTCGTTTCAATGGTGGCGGCATGATGATGATGCCCGACGCTATCCCCAACGACGGCTTGTTCAATATCACTGTCATCCGCAAGGTGAGTCTGACGAAATTCGCAGCTAACATAGGCAAAGTCTATGACGGATCCTTTATCCATAAACTGAAAGAAGTCAGCACGTTTACAGGTCGTAAGATTCGTATCGTGTCCATTCCTGAACATAGTCTTATGTTGGAAACCGAAGGTGAAACCTTGACCAATTCACCCTTTGACTTCGAGATGCTGCCTAAAGCCATCAATATGATAGTCCCTGAAAAACATTTATTCAGCAATCAGCCATAAGCTTTCAGCGGTCAGCAAATTAGCATAGAGCTGAAAGCTGATTGCTGAAAGCCAATAATCTTGAAATCTTTAAATCTCAAATACAACAAATTATGGTAAACATCAATCAAATCAATTTTGAAAACAAGCGCGTGGTTATCCGCGTTGATTTCAATGTCCCGTTGGACGACAACTTCAACATCACCGACGACACCCGTATGCGTGCCGCTTTGCCTACTATTAATAAGGTATTGAACGACAAAGGCATGGTCGTGCTGATGTCGCACCTCGGTCGCCCGAAGAAAAACCCTGACCCGAAGTACTCCATCAAGCCGATTATCAAGCATTTGGAAGAATTGTTGGGTCGTCCTGTGCAATTTGCCGAAGACTGCATGAAAGCCGCCGACAAAGTGGCTGCCTTGAAGCCAGGTGAGGTTTTGGTACTTGAAAACCTCCGTTTCTATGCCGAGGAAGAAGGCAAGCCGCGTGGCATTGAAAAAGGCGAGGAAGGCTACGATGAGGCCAAGAAAGACATTAAGGCCAAGCAAAAAGAATTCACCAAGACCCTTGCCGATTATGGAGAATATTACATCAACGATGCTTTCGGCACAGCCCACCGCGCCCATGCTTCCACCGCTTTGATTGCCGATTATTTCGATGCCGACCACAAGATGTTTGGTTACCTGATGGGCAAGGAAGTGGCCGCTGTCAATAAGGTGATGAACGAAATCCAACCTCCTTTCACCGCCATCATGGGTGGCTCGAAAGTCTCCACGAAGATTGAAATCATTGAAAATCTGCTTACCAAAGTCGATAACCTCATCCTTTGCGGCGGCATGACTTATACTTTCAAGCGTGCTTTGGGCGGCAAGATTGGCAACTCCATCTGTGAAGAAGACAAGCTTGACCTCGCTTTGGACATCCTGGCCAAGGCCAAGGAAAAGGGTGTAAAACTCGTATTGGCTGAAGACTGTGTTGTGGGCAACAAGTTCGCCAACGATGCTGATACCCAAGTCGTTGACCCGATGAACATTCCCGAAGGTTGGGAAGGCATGGACATCGGCCCGAAAACTCGAGAATTGTTCGCCAATGTCATCAAAGGCTCGAAGACCATTCTTTGGAACGGTCCCTGCGGCGTATTTGAGTTCGACACCTTTGCGGTAGGCTCAAAAGCTATTGCTGAAGCTATTGCTGCTGCTACCAAGGACGGTGCTTTCTCGCTCATTGGTGGCGGCGACTCTGTGGCTTGCATCAACAAGTTCGGCCTCGCTGACCAAGTTTCTTACGTCTCCACCGGCGGTGGAGCTTTGCTCGAAGCCATCGAAGGCAAGGAACTTCCTGGCATTGCGGCGATTAAGAAGTAAAACGACTAAAACGTTGTTTCAAAAAAGGCGGCTTCGGCTGCCTTTTTTTACTTTCAAAAGTAAAAAATGATATTCATTTTTATTTCTCAAAAGTAAAAAATGTATGATAAATTTGTTTTTCTAAAGTAAAAAATCGTATTTTTGCAGCGGACAAAATTAGAAAACCATGGATAATTTGTTCAAGACTTACGGACGACTGCTGGCCGATACCGATTTGAGCTTTACCCGATACCTTTACGACAAAATCAATTGGGACAACCGACTGATTGTCATCAAGGGAGCGAAAGGCGTGGGCAAAACGACCATGCTGTTGCAACACATCAAACGCACATTTTCGAATGCTGAAAAAGCTTTATATGCTTCTTTGGACCATATTTGGTTTGCTAACCACACCCTTCTTGAACTGGCGGAATACCATTATACACACGGAGGTACCCACCTCTTTTTGGACGAAGTCCATAAATACAAAGGTTGGGAGCAAGAAATCAAGAACATTTATGATTCCTATCCTCATTTGCATATTGTGGTGACGGGTTCCTCTATGCTGAAATTGGAAGAATCATTAGTAGCCGACCTTTCGCGCCGCCATCGTGCCTATACGATGGAAGGGCTTTCCTTCAGGGAATATCTGAAATTGGAACAGATAGCCAATTTACCTGTTCTGTCTTTGGAGGCCATACTCAATAATCATTTTACGGAAGCCTCGCAGATTACCTCTCAGGTCAAAGTGCTGCAACACTTTGAAAAATACATAGAATCAGGCTATTATCCATTTTATCGTGAAGAAGGTGACGGTTTTCCTGACAGGCTTCAACAAGTAATAGACACCGTTGTCACCTCCGAAATTCCAGCTGTGAGCCATATTGAATATGATTCGGTTTATAAAGTCAAACGTCTTTTGGCAGTATTGGCTGAAATGAAGCCTTATACCTTAAATATATCGGCGCTTTGTACATTATTACAATCCTCGCGCAACAATGTACTGAAACTTTTGGACCTGATGGATAAGGCAGCCTTAGTGCGACGACTTTATGCTTCAGAAAGCGGAATGAACATGCTGACAAAGCCGGAAAAAATACTGTTCTACAACACCAATTTGATGTATTGCTTGACTCCTCAAGTCGATTCAGGAACCATGCGCGAGACTTATCTTGCCTCGCAAGTTGGTGTCAATCACCGACTTTATATGCCAAACAAAGGCGATTTGGTTGTGGATGGAAAATGGCTGTTTGAAGTAGGTGGCAAGGGAAAAAATTTCTCACAAATCAAGAACATTGAGGATAGTTTTGTTGTGAGCGACAATGTGGAAATCGGTTATGGAAACAAAATTCCGTTATGGCTATTCGGATTGTTATATTAAATGTATTATTTTTGTGCCAAATTTCATGATTATGTCAAAACTTAATTATTTCATTCAAAAGGCAATCCTGATTTTTGCTTTTGTAATTAGTTCTGTTTCAATGATGAACGCCCAATGGGTGAGTCCAGGGAACGGAACCACTTATACCATAGAAGACCTTGTGGAACTCAGCAACGGCTGTGTTATATGGTCTGAAAGTAACAATTCTTATAGAATCGAAAACGACGTCACCATTTCGGCCAACGACAAACTTGTTGTCAACCATTCCCTAAACTTTGACAACAATGTCACCCTGACTATCAAAGGCTCGATAGAGGCCATAAATACGGATACTTATTATTGGCTGTCTTTTTCAGGCAATTATGGTGTGAATGGTCGTATCCGTTTGGAGGATGCCACAGCTCCGTGCGTGTTCAGAAGATGCTATATTACACAATTGGATGGCATACAAGTTATTGAAAGCGAGGCTGTTTTTACGGACTGCCATTTCCAGAACTTCCATTGCGAACAACAAAGTGCTGTTGTCGATTGCATGAACTGTGACCCAGTGTTCACGAATTGCAATTTTGATAATAATAGCGGTTCGGCCATCAGTTCGCCAGCCAATGGGCAAACCTCTCCGCAAATCATTGACTGCATTTTCTTTTTGAATTTAGGTGAAAACCGACCTCAAATCAATCTTGGACCAGGCGCTCAGGATAGCATCCGCATTGTGAGATGTACCATTGATGACGGAGACCATACAATAGGTGGAATTTCCATTGCCGACCTGATGGGAACTGGCGCAACCAAAATCCTATTGAAAGACAATATCATCAAAAACTGCCGCTACGGTTACAACCAGCAAGGCTATAATTTGAGTTCCGTCATTATCGGCAACCAATTCATTAACAATAAATTGGAAACCAACCCTATGAATGGCGGCAGCGGCATCAGCATCTATGGTATGGATGAGAACAACAAGGCTTACATCCGAAATAATGTCATAACAAACAACCACTGGGGCATTACCGTTATTAATGCCGCCGATGTCAACCTTGGCACTGAAGACGATTGGGGGCGCAACGTAATCCACGGCAACGGCCATGTCTATAATTATGGAGCAAGCTATGGTATTTTTGACCTGTACAACAACTCCGCCTACGACATCACGGCTGTTGGCAACTATTGGGGAACTATTGATGAGCAAGAGATCGAAGAACACATCACCCACCAATTCGACGACCCAAGTTTGGGATTGGTCTATTACATTCCTTTCCTCACCGAAGATGGAGTGAATGAAGTCAAAACAACTGGTTTTGAAGTTTGGCCCAATCCCGTTTCCAATGGTAGCTTCACTCTTTCCCTCAAAAAAGCCGTACCAACAGAAGTGACCATCTACAATGTCAATGGCCAGCTGATAAAGTCGCAATTCATTGACAACCAAATTAATACTATTAATATTGAAGCGTTGAAAAGTGGGGTTTATTTCGTTGAAGTTAAGAATATTGAAAGCAAGAATTTGAAGAAAATCATAATCCAATAACCATGTCCAAAACCATCGTAAATATCATCGACAAAAGCAACCCGATGCCGGCTTATTTGTTCACCAAGGAATACTATGAAGAAAACGACGAACTGATGTTTATCTCCACGCAGGAGGAAGCCGACTGCATCGACAATCTTGTAGAGCAATTGAAAGTCAATGAGATGCTGGTGAAAAAAATCATCATCAACCGCTACCAGAACAACCTGCTTTATGAGCATATTTGTCGCACAATCAAGAACAAACTGGATCCAGAAACGCAATATTACCTCAACCTTGCTGGCGGCACACGTTACGTCACTTTGTCGGTGCAGCATGTTTTTGAGGAGTTTAACACTCAGTTTTTCTACACGCAAACTCGTGAAAACCAAATTGTAAAGACCATCTTCGACCATAGCATTTATGACGATGACGATGAAATCTTTCCCATCAACCATCGCATGAACTTGAAGGAATATTTCGGCCTTTATGGACTGCAAAGCGATGTGGAAACACCCCGAAAGATGGTCAAGGAAGTGGCTTTTTCGCAACATCTGTTCACCATGTTTTCGCAAAACCTGTTGGGACCCGGCGACTACAAAGTCATGGAAACATTGCGCGAGAAATATCGCAATTGGAGGTTCCTCATCATTTCGGAAGTGGAAAACCCAACCAAGGATTTTATGACACCCATTCCCAACTTGGGCAAGTTCTTGGACTATATCGGTTTTGTTCCAGAAAGGAGAGGTTCGCTGCAAAACCATGAAATTGAGTACCTTACGGGAGGTTGGTTTGAGGAATATGTCTATTCGCTCATCAAGGAAGTGTTGCAGCCCGACGATATTGCCATGGGCGTACATATCTCCAATGGTGTCATCAAGCACAACAACGAATTGGATGTGTGCTTCATCAAGGCGAACAAATTGTTTGTCATCGAGTGCAAGACGGGCGTGACCAGCGAAAGCTTGTTCAACGAGATTGTCTATAAGGTGTGCGCACTGAAGGAAGTGCTACTCGGCACCAGCAATTCCTATATTTTCTCGCTCAAGAAAGACCACAAAGGCAACTGGAAGAAGACCGCCAAATACATGGGCATCACCTTCTGCGACTGGCTCAACCTCACTAAGCCTGAAAACTTGAAGCACATCTTGAATGAGATGAATCGGATTGCAAAGGAGAAGTAACGACAATCTTTGCTTTTTGGCCAAAAACGATTGCTCGATTGTCATTGAAATGTCCAGCTGGAAAACCAAAACACAGTGGATAATCATAATCTTTCACGGCTTCGGCTATCACTTCCTCGGCACTTTTTCCAAAAGGGTCAGGATTGTCCTTGATTTGCGTCAAGCCGCCGATTACTAGACCCTTTAGGTTTTTCAAAACGCCAGCGCGTTTCAAACCATGCATCATTCGGTCAATGTGATAGATATACTCATCCACTTCTTCGATAAATAGAATTTTTCCGTCCGTTTCGGGGAAAGAGTTGGAACCCATCATGCCATACAAAACGGAAAGATTGCCACCAATTATCTCGCCTTCCATTTCACCTGTACGATTTAGTAAGTTGGCAGAAAACTCATAATTTAAAGGCTTTCCCATTAAGGCATCAAGCAAAGATTGTTTTGCTTCAATGGTTTTGTTTTCAAAGAAATACGGCATGGAAGCATGAAGGCTCGGACAACTTAAACGGTTCAGCTTTCCATGGAAAATGGTACTGTCGCTGAAACCAACAATCCACTTGGGATGCTGCAAGAAATGGGTAAAATCCAACTTGTCGATGACGCGAATGCCACCATAGCCACCACGGGCAAACCAAATGGCCTTAATACTATCGTCGTTAAGATACTCTTGAAGCACGGCGGCGCGAAAATCATCGTCGCCAGCAAAAATACAATGTGCCGCAAAAAGCCTATCGTCAAAAACGGGAACGAATCCATTTGCCTTCAGCCAGTCAAAGCCGAATTGCATTTGTTCTTTAGTCACTTTTCTTGCTGGAGCGGCAATAGCCACTTTTGAGCCTTGTTTCAAATAAGGTATCTGATTCATTCTCTGATAATTTCATCTTCACTCAATGGCTCACCGTCATATTTCACTTCTTTGCCTTGATTATAAGTGACTGTGAAATACAACTCGCCAGTTTCCAAATATTTCTTCCAATCGCCGTGTTTCACACCAGCAGCATAACTTTGTATTTCGCGAAGTCTGCCGTTCTTGTAATAAAAGAAATGCTCTCCATCAGGATAACCCGCGTTAAACTTTCCCTTGAAAGCCATTTTTTCGTTGTTGTAATACGACACCCATTCGCCAACTTGTTTGTCATTGCGATATTCGCCCTCAGTGCGCATGTCACCAATTTGTTCCAACCATTTTCCAGCCTTCATGCCATCGAAATAGGTTCCTGAAACGATGACATTGCCTTTGGTGTCATATTCCTTGTAAGATCCATTCGGCTGACCTTTGTAGAACTGTTCTTCAATCTGTTTTTGTCCATTTTCGTAGTACCAAGTCCAGACACCATCGGGGTCGCCTTCCTTGTAGGTTCCTATCTCTTGAAGCTGACCATTTTGATAGAAGAATTTCCACTCGCCTGAACGCAAGCCATCGATAAACAGACCTTCAGCACGCAAAGTGCTGTCGACATAAAATTCTTTGTACTCGCCACGACGCTTGCCATCCGTACCGACCACACCCTCACTCACCAAACCACCTTTTTTATACGTTTGCGAACTGATAACATTGCCTTCCTCGTCAAATTCGCGCCAAACACCTTCACGCTTGCCATCACGGAACGAAGCCTCACGTTTCACCTGACCGTTAGGATAATATTCATGCTGCACAATGAGCGGCTTCATGTCAGGTTCCAAGACTTGCTCCACATCATTGACATACTTGGTAATCTTCTTCAAGTTGCCTTTTTCATCGTATTCCTTATAGAAACCATCGCGCAAGCCGTGGCGATAATAGCATTCCGTATGCAGACTCCAATCCTCAAAGAAAGTCTTCCAATAGCCGTGTTTTTTGCCTTCACGGTCATAGCGATTCAAGGCTTCACGGGTCATAACAAAACCTTTACGATAGGTAACAATCTCACGCAATTGACCTAAAGTGTCAAAAATGGGTGAAATGCCCTCCTCAAAGCCATTCACGAAGTTCATGGTTTGCAAAAGATGACCTTTTTTGTCCATCCGCATGCCCTCACCTTGACGCACATCATTGACATAAGGCTCCATGAGAATTTCAGTTTCACTATAAGTGAAACGAGGACCGTTTTTCAGATCTCTATGGTAGTTCACAACCAAGCTTGTATCACCGTTTTCTTTTAGAAAAACCCAAGTGCTGTCTAACAAAAAATTCGTGCGTTTTCCCACCGATTTCAGCTGCCCACTTTCGTAATAAGTCTTCCATAATCCGTCAGGTTTGCCGTCGCGGAGAATGCCTTCGCTGGCGACCTGTCCGTTCGGATAGGTAAACTGCTGATACTCAGTTTGTGAATATGCTATTAAACTGAATATCAATAATATATAAATTAATACTATAGTCTTGATTTTACCTTGCATGACTTGTTTTTCACGGCTCAAAGATAGGCATTTTCAAGTGACGAAACACAAAATTTCGCGACCAAAGTTTTCAACAACCTATATCATCATTAATCATATCCTTTAAAATATTAATTGAATAAAAAATGATGATGTTTATAGCCTTGTGAATTGGTTGAAAACTTTCCATTAAATTTCTTGCATTAATGGTTTCGACATTGAGAATCGCATCCAGATTTTGACCAAAAATTTCGTTTTCAGCCTAATTTGTCCGTTTTCATTTATTCGGTAAATTTCGATTCATTGGATAAAATAAACCCTATTTTTCCCAAAAAATGTTCGTTTCGCCGTATAGAAATGTGGAAAAAACATCCTTCATAGTTCTTATCAACAAGTCGGCAATTTATATCCACATTTATGAAAAAGTTATCAACATTTTGCCTGTTGATAAGTTATTAACTTATTTATAATCTGATAGTTATTTTAAAATCGTGAATTTTTCACCACGCTGCAAATGCTTCATAAATAGTAAAATAGTCCTGTTTGGAACGCTGAAAAGATGTACTTTTGCGAATTATTTATCAACAAGTGAAAAATGAACCGAATTATTCCTATAGCGAGCGACCATGGCGGCTTCGAGATGAAGCAGTTTTTGATTGAAAAGTTGAAGGAAGCCGGCTACGAGGTCATGGATTATGGCACTCACACGCCCGAAAGCGTCGATTATCCCGACATGATCCATCCCTTGGCTTCGGACATTGAAAATGGCGTTTATCCGTTGGGTATCATTCTTTGCGGTAGCGGCAATGGCGCACAAATGACAGCAAATCACCATCATAATGTGCGTGCTGCCTTGTGCTGGAATGTGGAATTGGCTCGGTTGGCACGTCAGCATAATGATGCCAACATCCTTGCTTTGCCTGGACGGTTCATTACCAACGAGTTGGCTTGGGAAATGGTGCAGATTTTCCTAAATACAAATTTTGAAGGCGGTCGCCACGCAAGGAGAGTGGAAAAAATAGAGCAAACTAAAGAATGAGCATGGCCGATTATAAGAGACAACAATTTAACGAAGACAGCGAGATAGCCTTTAATGAGGAACATTGGCAGAAAATCAACTACAGTACGGGTTGTTTTGAGAGTCAGTTTGCCAAAGGAAAGGTGAACTATCGTAATATGGAGCTTGAGAAGCAACGCGCTTTCACCTTGCGCAACAAGTCGCTGATGAAGTTAGAGAAGCTTTTGGTGGACTTTGAAACCCATTTTAACGCCAATGGAGGCAAGGTGCTTTGGGCGCGCAATGCCAATGATGCCCGAACGCTGATTTTCGAGCTGTTGATGAAAGAAAGAATTACAGCTGTATCGCGCTCCAATTCGATGGTGTTGGATGAAATTGAATTGAACGAATTTTTACAACGTAAAAACATAGATTTGATTGAGACCAACACGGCGCGGTTTGTGTTGCAAACTGCCAATATGAAGCCTTATCATCCGCTTTCGCCAGCCATTCAACTTTCGAAGGAGGAAATTAACGGTATTCTAACCGAGAATTACAAGCTGAAACCTGATAGTTCAGCCAAACAGATGGTCAATTTTGTGCGGTTTAAAGTGAATGAAGGTTTGCGAGACAAGGCGGCTTGCATCACAGGAGCCAATTTCCTGCTTTCCGAAGAAGGTGGTGTTGTGCTGACTGAAAATGAAGGCAACATATTGAAATCCACTTCGTTGACTAAAGTGCATATCGTGGTGGCGGGCATCGGCAAAGTGATTCCAAACATCGACGACTTGAGTGTATTACTGCCTTTGATTTCTTCGCATGCGACTGGTCAAGGTATGGCAGCGTACAATACGATTACTTTTGGTTTCTCACAACGGGGTAGAAATCCTGAAAGAACCTATGTCATTCTATTAGACAATGGCCGTTCTGAATTGTTAGCGCATGAGGAGCAACGCACAGTAATGTCCTGCATTCATTGCGGTGCTTGTGTAAGCGTATGCCCTATTTATAAAAACATAGGCGGTTATACTTATGGAACCAACCATGTCGGTCCGGTGGGCGTAGTGATGACACCTTTGATGAATGATATAAGCGAATACGAGTACTTGACTTCGGTGTGTGCCCTCTGCGGTAAATGCTCGGAAGTATGTCCAGTCAAGATTCCGTTAGATGACTTAATCATCAAGAACCGAAATTTGGTGAACGACGAAAAGGTGGGGAACAATAAGTTTGACGCAATGTTCAAGCTGATGATTTGGCATTGTAAGTCACGCAAAAAGATGGACAGTCCAATGTTTTTGAAAAAGATGGAACTAAAGCGTTTTTTGGGTCCAATTTTGGGTGAAAGGCGCACTATGCCTGAGTTTGCACCGAAGTCATTTAGTCAACTTTGGAGGGAATCGGATTTATAATCTTTTTTAGAGACGCATTCAATGCGTCTCTACGGCGTTGGTTTGTTTATAATATTCATTTACCAAACTCCTATATCCCAATGCTTTCAGCTGTTCGTAGTTGACTCTATAGTTGGTCTTATTATGTTTTCCAGTGCTGAGGTAACGGAGATTTTGTTGCAAATAATGGTCGATTTCCTTCAATCCGTCGGTTTGGTTGATGACGGGGAAAAACCATCGTGACCAAGTGAGAATTTCAGGGTCTTCGCTCTCGAAAAACTTGCGGTTGAAATAGTTGATTAAGGCTTTCATTGCGTGTTCCGCGCTATGGTTTTTGCATGTGCGCCAGCGCATCAATGCTTTCGCTTGACGCTTGATTTTAGCCTTCATCTTCTTTTTTGTCGCTTCCGAAATGTCAATGTCGTAGCCATGGCACTTGAACCCCAAAAACTCGTAGGCCTCATCGGGAGAATACACTTTTTCTTTGGAGGGATTCACCTCCAACTGGTATTTTTTAAGGAAGCCAAGCAATGTAGCTTTGTGCTGCTGAAGCGTCTCAAAATCAGGTGCAAACAAGATAATATCATCGGAATAGCGGGCGTAAACGATATGTGCATTGTAGAAATACCAATCGACTTCCTTCAAATAAACATCGGCTAGGAAAGGTGCTGTGGGCGTTCCAGCCATGACGCCGTGCTGCTCTTCGGTGACAACCTTATTAATTAATACGTTGGGATTCGTCAGCAGGTTTTCAAGAAACTGGTAGAGTGGCAAGTCACCAGCTATTGTTTCCTTTAAAATGGGCAGTAAAATTGGGATGGAGATGGAGTTGAAATAGTCGTGGATGTCGAGTTTGTAAGCCCACATTTTTTGTTTGCGTACGGCATTGTTGATTTTGAAAACAGCATCATGGGCTTTCAGGCCACGGCGAAAAGAGTAACAGTTAGGCGCAAAATGATCGTCATAGCGGTAAAGCTGGTGGGAAATAAGCTTCAGCAACAGTGTTTCATTAGGTGGAAAGCTATACACCACACGTTTTTTGCCCGTTCCCATCTTGTTGATGATTTTCTTTTGCGGAATGCCCAGACTTTCGCCTTTTGCGACTTTCATGGTCAAAGGCAAATATTGCTGACATCCAACAAAATCATCAGCCTCTTCAAATTCACGCCAATTGAAACGTCCTTTTTTGAGGCGGTAGGCCAAAAACTCTTCCCAAACCTCTTGCTGGGTTAGTTGTGTTATGATGCTTTCCATGGAAAAAAGGGAAAAGGGGAAAATTTTGACGTGGCACATTGCCACGAGACGAGAGGGTACCTTGTCAGGTTGCCTGCAAAACCGAGAAATGAATGTCAAGGCTGCCTCCATCGCAGGCGCGGCATTGCCGCATCCCCTTTTCCTGTCTTTTTAGTTCAAAAACTTGTAAATGCGATTGACTACATAGTCCTTTTTATTGGGCAACTGGGTGTAGAAGTAAATATAAGGAATACCCATTTTCTTGGCATACATCCTCGCAATCAAGTACTTGACATTGATTTCGTGACAGTGACCTTTGCCAATCATAACTACGCCTTTGATGCCACTTGGTGTCTCCAAGACAAAATTGTAAGGCTGGCCCCATTCGGCTTTATAGGCTTGCTTGGGACGATCCACATAAAGTTTGAACTCGTCATTGGCATAACCTACTATGTCTTGCACGGGCACATCTTCCCTAAAAGAGAATTGCGCAAAGTCTGTAATTAGGATTTCCCTGAAATAAGCTTTCCATTCCTCATCGGTGCGTTCGGGAACAACAGGTCTGACAGGTTGCTGTTGTTGTGGCTTCGAATCTTCTTTTACAGAACTGATGATGCTTTTGATGATGTTTATTAGTAAACCCATAATTCGATAATTTTGTAGTTATTATGCCGCAAAGGTAATAAAACTTTTTAATTACCCTTGTTTTTGCTGGAATTTTTAACAACTGCCCCTTCACGGAACACATGACGTTGGGTGAGCATCAGCAGGAAGGCCAACAAAGCACCAAGTACGTCGCTGATTGTCATTGAGGCCCAAACGCCTGTCAGCCCTTCATAACCCATATTGACAAAAATGGGTGGGATGATGTAGATCATCGGAGCGAGGAAAAGTACTTGCCGCGAAAGGCTGGTGACGATGGCAATCCAAGGCTTGTCGATGCTCTGGAAGAAGTTGGAGTTGGTGATAGTGAAGCCCACTAACGAGAACATCACCATCATGAAGCGCATGGCAGGGATGCCGATTTGAATTAATTCCTCTGAAGTGGTGAAAGCACGTAATAATAAATGTGGCAAACTACAAGCCAAAACTGCCCCAACAAGACCTATCAGCATATTGACTTTCATGGTGAGTTTGTAAACCGCCTTCAAACGAAGCGGATGTCCTGCGCCATAGTTGTAACCCGCAATAGGCTGCATGCCCTGACACACACCAAGAATGAGCATCACGCTAAAGCTGCCGAAGGTGTTGACGATGCCGTATGCACCCACAGCGAGGTCGGTACCGTAATGGATGAGCTGCTTGTTGAGTAAAGCGACCACACCAGAGGCTGCTACGTTCATTAGGAAGGGGCTCATGCCGATAAGTAGAATATTGCGGAAAATGTAACCTTTTGGTTTCCAAGCATGACGGCGGAAACGAATGAACGACTTGGGTTGGAGAAAATGAATGATTGCCGCGATGGCCATGCCCGTCATAGAAAGAGTGGTGGCCCATGCTGCACCCGCTATACCCCAATCTAAAACGTAGATAAACAGTGCATCAAAAGCTATGTTGGCAATAGCTCCTGAAACCATAATCCACATCGACTTTTGAGGATAACCCGTGGCACGTATTAATCCAGTTAGGTTGAAAGTGAGTGTGGTCATGAACATACCGGGGAGTACGATGTCCATATACTCGCGGGCATAAGCGATAGTGTCAGGCGAGGCACCGAAGGCTGTCAAGATACGGTCCATAAAAAGGTAGCCGCCTGTAACAAAGAGGAAACCAAAAAAGAAGGTGAGCAACAAGCTGTTGCCGAGGATTTTCTCTGCCCAGTTGTAGTCTTTTTTGCCGAGAACAATGGACATTCGTGCCGAGGATCCCACACCAACCAATGAGCCAAAAGCATGGATGATGTTCATGATAGGCATGGTGATAGCCAAACCTGCGATAGCGAGTGCACCCACACACTGGCCCAAGAATATGCGATCCACAATGTTATACACTGACGCGATAATCTGGCTGACGATGGACGGCATCGCGTACATCCACAGCAATCGCCTGATACTCAACGTTTCTAATTCTTTTGTCCTATCTATGGGGTTCATTCACTTCCTTTTTTGAGGGTGCAAAAGTACGAAAAAAGAGCCATATTACAGGAAATTGTTGTACCTTTGCCGCCCCAAAAATTCACTAATACCTATTAATTAAATGACTGACAACGAAAGATCTGGCAAGCGTCCGCGCACCAGAAGAGAAGAACCAGAGAGGTTCCAGCAAAGAAGGTCCTTCAAGTTCCATCACCGCGACGGTGACGAGGAAGGACACGAAGACAATGAGTTCGGTGGCAAGCCGAGAGGTGAACGCCGCCATGACGACCGCGGTGACCGCAAGTTTGGCGACCGCCCGCGCCGCAAATTCGATGACAGCGACCGTCCGAGACGCAGATTCGATGATGATGAGCGTCCACACCGCCGCTTCAATGACGATGACGACCGTCCAAGACGTCGCTCTGATGACGGTGACCGCCTAAGACGTAGATTCAACGATGACGAGCGTCCACGTGGCGATCGTCGTAGATTTAATGATGAAGACGACCGTCCAAGACGTCGTTTTGATGATGAGGACAGACCGCGCCGTCGTTTCAACGACAATGAAGATCGTCCGCGTCGTAAGTTCGATGATGACGAGCGTCCAAGGCGTCGCTCCGATGACGGTGACCGCCCAAGATCACGCCGTTTCAATGATGACGAGCGTCCCCGTGGCGACCGTCGCCGCTTTAATGACGATGGTGACCGTCCAAGACGCCGTTTTGATGAAGACAGACCACGCCGTCGCTACGACGATGACGACCGTCCAAGATCGCGTCGCCCCAACGATGACCGCCGTCGCTATGACGATGATGACGAGCGTCCCCGTCGTGGCCGTAAGGGCTATGTCCGCGAAAAAGACCCGCTGTATGACCGCCCGAAAGCCACTGGCGAAATCCGCCTTAACAAATATTTGGCAGACTGTGGCATCTGCTCACGCCGCGAAGCCGACGACCTCATCAAGGCTGGCTGCGTGGAGGTGAACGGTGAAGTTGTCACAACCATGGGCTACAAGGTGAAAACTGACGACAAGGTAGTGTATGGTGGTCAGACCCTCAACCGTGAGAAGCTGCGTTACATTCTGCTCAACAAGCCTAAAGGCTACATCACCACTTCCGATGACCCCTACGAGCGCGATACCGTGATGGAACTCGTTCAGGATGCTTGTGAAGAGCGCATTTTCCCTGTAGGCCGCTTGGACAAACAAACCACAGGTCTGCTGTTGTTCACTAATGACGGTGATTTGGCCAAGAGACTTACTCACCCAAGCAGCGAAGTGCCGAAGCTTTATCACGTTGTTTTGAATAAGGCCTTGACTAAGAATGATATGCTTCGCATCGCCGACGGCATTGTGCTTGACGATGGTCCCATTGCTGCCGACAGCATTTCCTATGTGGAAGGCGACGATAGCAAGAAGGAAATTGGCATTGAACTTCATTCGGGTCGCAACCGCATTGTGCGCCGCATCTTCGAACATCTCGGCTACGATGTGCTGAAGCTCGACCGCGTGATGTTTGCCGGTCTCGACAAATACAAACTGCCTCGTGGTGAGTGGCGTTTCCTCACCGACCTTGAGGTAATCAACCTAAAAAAGATCTAACAGCTTAAGATCATCTTCTTTCCAGCCGTTCATGTTTATCGTGAGCGGCTGGATTTTTTGGAACAGCCAATGAACGAAGCCACAAGAATATTCATCAGGGAACACCTGACCGCCGACGTGCCGACACTTGCCTTAAAAAAAGCACCCATTGGCATCGACCTTTCATTGGCCTTGCGCCAAATCGAGGCAAGGCAGCTGTTGCAAAAGAAAGTGCCTACTTGGAGCCAAAACGACGACCTATTGTTTCCTGCGAGACTTTCCATCGAGCAATGCTCGTCGGAAGCTACGGCGCAATACAAGGCCGCATTGTTGCACGGCGATACCTTTACTGATTTGACGGGTGGTTTAGGTATCGACACCTATTTTATTAATAGTTTGCATTCATTCCGTCGCGCCGATTATGTGGAATGCCAGCCTGAGTTATGCGAGTTGGCGAGACACAACTTTTCGGTCTTAGGTACCGATATCCATGTGTGGAATGAAACCACGGAGGATTATTTAATCCATTGCGATTCAGTTGATTGCATTTACCTTGACCCTGCGCGTCGCGACGTACATGGACGCAAGACCGTTAGCATTAGCGATTGTACGCCAAATGTGGCAGCTTTGCAAGAAGTATTGTTACAAAAAGCTAAACATGTGATGATAAAGTTGTCGCCCATGCTCGACATCAGTAAAGCTTTGGAGGAATTGCAATCCGTAAAGGACATCCATGTGGTAGCTGTCGGGAATGAGTGTAAAGAATTGGTTTTCTTGTTGGAGCGCGGTTTTTCGGGTCAGCCGACGTTGCATTGCGCTAATTTATTGACAGCCCAGCCCACGTTGAGTTTCACCATGGAACAGGAACACGCTTGTCCATTGCATTTAGCTGATATGCCGTTACGATATCTGTATGAACCTAATGTTGCGTTAATGAAAGCAGGAGGCTACAAATGGATTGCCGAGCGATTTGGTTTGCTTAAACTGCAAAAAAACAGCCATTTATATACTTCAGATATTTTGGTTCCCGACTTTGCGGGACGCATTTTTGAGGTGAAAAGTTGGGCGGAATACCACAACAAGATGAAGCAAACATTTTTGCCAGAGGTGAGCAAAGCCAATTTGGCGGTACGTAATTTTCCCATGACTGTGGATGAATTGCGTAAAGCATTAAAAATCAATGAAGGCGGTGAGATTTATCTTTTTGCCACTACTTTGCGTGACGGCAAAAAGGTGCTGATAAAAACAGAAAAATCCGCATCAAACTGACGCGGATTCTCTTTCAAACAATTAATTACACAAAATAAATTATCTCTTATCGGGAATGCCGAACTTGGTCCACCAAGTTTGGTCGTACTTCGTCTTGATGGCGCGTTTCACCTCTTTGGTGTGTTGCTTGAGTTCGTCGAGCACTTCATGAGCCTGTTCGCTTTTCTTGCGGTACTCCTCCTGCATTTTGTCCAATTCAGCCGACATTGCTTCAAGGCGTTTGCAGTCGTCTTCCATTTTTTGAAGGGCGTTGTCCTCAATACCAGCATCGCGTCCGACGCGTTGGTTACGCTTGACGCCAGTGATGATGAGTTTCGATTTCTCGAGTTGGTCTTTAAAAATCTGATACATAGGGTCTTATTCCTTAATTATTATTTATCTGGTTAATTTTCGTTAGCGCGTGCAAAAATAGGAAAAGATTTCCAAAAAGTAAACCCTGTAAGCGTTCATATAGCTATTTCCGTTCAAAAACGGCTTTTTTCTTCTTGCCATCAGGTTCGTCCACCGACAATTTGCTGATGTTGTGGTTCTGGACATCATCCAAAACGATGGCGGTGCGGTAGTCTTTTTTCAGGGCTTTTAAGGTGATGTTTTTCATGGTCAGGCCATCGACATGGCGGATAAAGAAGCCCCATGCGGGTAATTCCATGTGTTGCGAGAACTCTGGATAAGCTTTGGGCATTTCCGGGACTTTGTCCAACTCGTCGAGGCTCACATGGGCATAATGCGCATCGCCGCCACCAGGGAAAACAATTTCGATATTCTCCAAAGTGACATTTTTTATCTTTCTGTCTTTCAGTCCGATGATGCCACATGGTGAAATGTTGCGTGGCAGGTCTTCGATGGGACCTTCGTATTCGTAGCCCGCATCGGGCTTGGTGGCGGCCACTTCGCAATAAAGGTTGCGAATGGTAATGCCGTCCATGAAACTTTGTTTGTCGCGGCGCGCACCCACATTGAGGTAGATGGCGTTTCCGACATTGGTGGCATAGAGTGAATCCACGAGGATGTTTTCGCAAATGCCTCCATCAACACTTTGAATGGTGATGGCGCTGCGATAGGTGTCATAAACGGTGTTGTTGATGATTTTTACATTCTTGAATCCGCCTGCGCCCATTGTGCCGAACTTGATACCACTTGCGCTGCTGCGAGCAGTGCAGTTGCGCACTTCCACGTTTTGGCATAACTTTTTGGCACTGTGTGACTTGAGGCAGATGGCATCATCGCTGGCATCGATGTAGCTATTGGTCAGGAGGAAGCCATCGCAGTCCACAATGTCGATGCCGTCATTGTTCCAGAAGGCCGTGCTTTGGATGCGTACATTGTTCACCTTAACATTTTCGCATTGGTCGTACATCGTGACCCAATTGGCGGCGTTACGGAAGGTGACATTATCGACTTCCACGTTCTTGCACTCCCTGAAAATCAGCAGCCTGGGACGGAAACCTTCGCCCACGCGGTCGTTGCTCAACCTGTCTTTCATGAGACCTTTGTGGACGAGGTCAGTGCAGTTGTTGCCCAACTCTCGTCCTTGTCCTTCAATGACACCGCCGCTGTTATAAACGCCAATGAGCTTAATGTTCTCGACACTTTCGGCGAGAATGAGCGCATGGTCGTTGGTGGCGTTGAGGCGGTCGTAGTCGAAGGGATTAGTACTGCCGACCAGCACCGCGCCTTCCATCAGCTCGATGGTGACGTTGGATTTCATGTGGATGCTACCTGTGAGGTAGCGTCCCACCCAGAATCGGAGGGTGCCGCCGCCTTGTTCCGCAATCCAGTCGATGGCGAACTGGATGCTGCGGGTGTTCATGGTGACGCCGTCACTGCGGATGCCGAATTTCGAGGCATTGTAGGTGGGTTTTGGGTCTTGTGCTATGGCTTGGAGGCCGATGAGCAGGGAGAGGCAGAGGATGAGTTTTTTCATTTTGTTGTTGTTTTTGCTGGTTGCCCGAAGCTGTGCTGCGCTTGCATCGGGTTGATGTTGGGTCGCCCTTTCAGGGCTGTGGATTGATATAGTTTGACAGGTCCGAGTAAGCCCATGGGTTGCAAAGGTTGGTCCCGTCTGGGATGATTGACATAAATCCAAGTGGTCGGGTTTTCCTCACGGGTGAAGGTCTTGAGGTAATTGCCCATCGTGGTCGTGACGCGGATTTCGAGGTCGTTTGTGCCATCTTGGAGGTAGTCGGTAAGGTCGTAAATGCGACGACCAAAATATTGAACGCCAGCGGATTGTCCGTTGACGAAGACCTCGGAAATGCCTTCCACGAGGCCTAAATCCAACATTGTAGAGACGGTGTGCACACCGTCTCTACCCATGTCGATGGTTTTCCGATAAATAATCGTGCCACAAAAATGCTGGTATTCTTCGTAGTCCTTCAAATCAAATAGGGTGTCAAAATAGATGCTAATAGTGTCATGCAAAAGGCTGTGACACATTTCAATATCCCAATCTTTTGAAATATCAGAGGACGACATTTCTTTGATTGTTTGATGCAGCGGTTGCCAAATTGGAAGGTTAATAGGTCTTGTTTTCTCAAACACGATGAGCACTGATTCTACTGGCCCAAGGTCGAAAATGTAGCTGCCATTTTCATCAAGAGGCAAGGCGTAGCGCTTGCCAGTCTGCAAATCCCAGATTTGGGCTTGTCTATTGAAAATCAAGGCTTTGTTGAAGGTGATTTTGGTTTGGTGCGCGTTGTAACGATGGCTATTGCTCAACAACATCATTTCGCTGCCATCGTCGGTGGTGTAGCGGTTTTGCATCACATAGGGATTAGGACGCTCTATATCAATGTAATGCGGAAGGTTTTCTTTGAACATGAGGCTGTCGTACCAACCCAAGAAGTTCTCTTGTGGTGGCTCAGCGAAAACAAAACGGTCTTGGTGTTGCATCACTTTTTCCATGGTAGCTTTTACCAAAGCATCGCGTTCAGAGTAGTTTTCTCGCAAGACCAATGATTGGTAAGGTATCGTGTCAATGCAAACGATTTTTCCGCCTGTTTCCACGAATTTCAATAACTGCTCGGCGGTTTCGGGATGGAGGCTTTCAACGTCAATTAATAATAAAGTGTTGTATTTCCGCTTGTTGAAACAAAGATTGCCCCGCTTGATTTCGGACTGATTGATGATGTTTTCGCTCACATAATCCACGCCGCCGCCGCATTTGTTGATGGATTCCCAAATCAAGGTCTTGTACTTGGCGCGAGTGGTGTTCGGGAAAGGCTCGTTTTGCATTCCGAGGGTGCTCCACATGTCGTTTTCGGGGTTGAGGATGGCGATGTCGGCATAATAGGTGCCGTGTTGCAGAGCGTGAGAAAGCCGTGCCTTGTAGTCGTTGTAGTATTTGAAATAAGGCCACCAATTGTTGCGCTCACTATAAAAAGCGCCATAGCGCAACCAGCCAGGGAACTTTGTTTCAAGGTTGGGCGAGTAGTTGAAACCGTGGAAAACACTGTGCGTTATGCCTGACATAGCTGATTGGTCGCCGCCGATTTTTAGCTGTTCCAAGGTCATGTTGAACACCGTGTAGGTATTAGTCATTTCCTCGCAACTGACGGTACGGTTGTCGGCCAAATGCGCTGCCGACGACACAAACTTATTGACCATAGTATAAGCGCGACCACGGCGGTAATCGGTTTCCGACATCTCTTCGCCAGGCTTGTGACGCAGCCAGTTGGTCGTCCATGACTCGCCCTCGGGAATGTCATAATCCAAGGCGTTTTCCAAAGGGTAGAAACCGCGCCCGTAGGCTTGTGCTCGGGCTTTCACACCAAGTTGGTGACACCAATTAATATAGGTATTGGTGAAACGCTCCGTCATTAATTGGGCCTTGAAGTCCTCGAAATCGTAGCGAGCACGTTGGATTTGCTTTTGGAAATCGTCGGTTACGGAAACAACGGGGTCGTAGTTGAGCGCGCTACCCATAGAGCCGATTTTGAACAGCACAAAAGGCAGCCATTCAGTGATGTCGTAACCGTAGCGTTTTTGGAATTCCTCGGCCATATCGTTGGTCCAGTTGGCGCCTTCAAGTTCCATGCTATCAGTGAAGAGGGCGCGAATATTGCCTTTCAACGGCCCGATTTGCGCCTCGATTTTGTCCGACATGTTATAAAGGTATCGGTTAACCGCCTCAGTGTTGAAGTGATCAAGTACGGGACCTGCCGCCCCCGGTGCACCGTTGATGACCTCCAAGAATCCGTTGATTTTCACCAAAGCGGCCAAAGTATATTCTCCTTCAGGAACCTCGATGGAGAAAATGCTGTCTCTTTGTAACACGTCAATCCCATCGGTGTTGGTTGCTGGATTAGGATACAACTTTAAGAGCATCAGTTCCTTAGTGTTGCCTTTGTAGGGTGAGCTGACTTTAGGCATGGCTTTGGCGCAAAGGCTGTCGCGGATGATAGTAAGGGTAGTTGGTCCTGTTACCGATTCCGCATAATTGACTACAATTTGCGCCCGCTCGTCTTCGTTTAAAAACTCGGCACCGAAAGGCCAACCCGAGCCAACAAGAAGGTCGCAGGTCATGTCGAGTTGCTTGGCTTCATCAAAGCAGACTTTCAGCATATTAATCCATTCAGGACATAACCACTGAAGCGAGGCTTTCCCGATACTGTCGCAATAGGTAGGGAAGGCAATGGGGTTGATTTCCACACCGCCGATGCCAGCTTCCTTGAGGAGACGCATTTCGCGCACAAGTTCAGCCGAATCTACCTTGTTGCCGTTCCACCACCAGCGTACGAAGGGACGGTATTCTGAAGCGGGTTGCTGAAACTCGACATACAATTGTTCCGTGCTCATCCCTTTGTTTTTGGGTTGGCACTGGCAGAGGAGAAGCCCAAATCCTATCAAAAGCAAAAGTAGTTTCAGTTGCTTCATGGAGATTTCTATTGGAGAATGCAGCAAAAATAGGAAAAAACTCGTATTTTTGCGCCTTAATTCTATAATTCTCATATTGCGTATGTACGCACTACTCAAAAAAGAAATCAGCAACTTCCTCAGCTCGTTGATTGGCATCATGGTGATTGTGGTGTTCCTACTTATCACAGGCCTTTTCCTTTGGGTTTTCCAAAGCGATTTCAACGTATTGAATTTCGGCTATGCCAATTTAGACAGCCTCTTTATCATCGCACCGTGGGTCTTCCTTTTCCTTGTGCCCTCTGTAACGATGCGCAGTTTCGCCGAGGAAAACCGCACAGGTACCATAGAGATGCTGCTCACAAAACCCTTGTCGGATTGGCAAATCATTTGGGCGAAGTTCCTTGCGGGCGTAGTACTTGTCTTGTTAGCCCTCATCCCGACATTTGTGTATTACATATCTGTCTATCAGCTAGGTCTGCCTAAAGGCAATTTAGACAGCGGTGGCATTTGGGGTTCATACATTGGTTTGTTCCTGTTGAGTTCAAGTTTTGTCAGCATCGGCGTGTTTTGCAGCTCGCTGACTAACAACCAAATACTTGCTTTCATCTTGTCGGTGTTTCTCTGCGGATTCTTGTATATCGGCTTTGAGTTCGTTTATTCGCTCTCGCTGTTTGGCAAAGTCGATTTGTTCATCCAGCAGCTCGGTATGAGTGCGCACTATGGCTCGTTGAGCCGCGGTGTGGTCGATACACGCGATGTGCTGTATTTCTTTAGCGTCATTGTGGTTTTTCTTAGTGGAACAAAATTGGTTCTTGCGAGCCGTAAATGGTAAAGGAGTTTGAGATGGAAAACAAACGCAAGAGTCTGAAAAAGAACCAAATCGTCACTTTCCTAGTGACTTTGGTTATCGTGGTGGTCGTCAATGTGATTGGCTCGTATGTGTTCACCCGCTTCGACCTGACGAGCGAGAAACGCTACACGCTGTCGCCCACGACAAAGGATATTCTCGGCAATCTCGATGATTACGTTTATTTCAAGGTGTATCTCGAAGGCGATTTTCCGGCAGGTTTCAAGAAACTGCGTCGAGAGACCAAGGAAATGCTTGATGAATTCCGAGCTTATTCGAAATACATTGATTACGAGTTTATTAATCCATCGGAAAGCGAAGACCCCAACGAACGCAATGCCACTTATTCTTTGCTCTACCAATCTGGCTTGAACCCAACCAATGTACTAGATCGTGCAGCAGATGGATCGTCAAAACAGATGATTATTTGGCCAGGGGCATTGGTGAGTTATCGTAATGACACCGAAATTGCTATCGATTTGCTTGAGAATCAGCTGGGTCAATCGCCTGAAGAAGCTTTGAATGCCTCAATGCAGAACCTTGAGTTCCGCCTCATTGATGCGGTAAAAAAGGTGACACGCTTCCAGAAGCCTAACATTGCTTTCATCCAAGGTCACGGCGAGTTGAGCGGACAGGACATTTACGACATCACGCAAACGCTTTCGCAGAATTACAACGTGGTCAATTTGGAAATTGACGGCAAAATAGATGCCCTGATGCATCGCACGCAAAATGAGAATGTTGATGTCAAGGCTTTTCCGAGCTATGATGCCATCGTTATCGCCAAGCCTACAGAGCCTTTCAGCGAAAAAGACAAGTTTCTCATAGATCAATACATCATGCATGGCGGCAAGGTGTTGTGGCTCGTCGAACCCGTTTTTGCCACGATGGACAGCTTACAAAGCCAAGAATCGACCATCGGCATTGAGCAAGACTTGAACCTTGACGACATGCTTTTCAAATATGGCGTGCGCCTCAACCGCGACCTGCTTTTGGATCTCACGTGTGCCGCGTTGCCTGTCCGCACGGGTCAAATGGCTGGACAAGCCCAGTTAGAGTTTTTCCGTTGGTTCTATTTTCCCTTGCTGCAAGCTGCCTCGGAGCATCCGATGGTACGCAACATGAACTCCATCAAGGCGGATTTCGTCAGCTCAATGGACGCTACCACTTCGGCCAACAGTGTCGAACAAATACCGTTGCTCAAGACTTCCGACTATACCAAAGTTTCAGGTACGCCAGTATTCATCTCGCTCGCCATGCTGCGCCAAACACCAGACAAGCGGATGTTTAACTCGAAAGGCAAGAATGTGGCTTACTTATTGAAAGGCAACTTCCAATCGCTTTACGCCAATCGCATCCCGCAAGAAATCGCGGAAGATAACGGTATGCAGTTCATGGACGAAAGCGTCCCGACTGCGATGATTGTGGTAGCCGATGGCGACATCATCCGCAACCAAATTGACATCAAGCGCAAGATGCCTTTGCCTTTAGGTTTCGACCAATATACGCAAAACACCTATGCTAATAAGGAGTTCATCGAAAATGCCATCAGTTACCTCGTGGACGGTGAAGGTCTGATTGACATTCGCTCGCGTGAGCTGAAAGTCAGGTTGTTGGACATGACAAAAATCGGTCAGGAGGGGTTAAAATGGCAGCTCGTCAACACCTTGATACCCATTGGATTGATTATTGCCTTGGGCTTTGTCATGGCTTTGGTGAGAAAGAAAAAATACAGCAGAAAAAAATCATAAAATGAAGAAAAACAATAAATTAACAATTGTTATTGCCGCCATACTCGTTGTTATCGCCGGCGTTTTGATTTGGAACAATCGCTACCTCACTACCATCCAAGGAGAGGCTGCCGACTTTCAGGTGTGGGACACCGCTACCGTTACGAAGTTTTACTTGGCCGACCGTCGCAATAATGAGTCCTTGCTGGAACGCCAGCCCGATAATACATGGATGCTTAATGGTACCTATAAGGCGCATTCCAAGCAGGTACAGGCTTTATTGAGCACATTGTATAAGATCCGTATCAAAATGCCCGTTTCGCGTGCCAGCCACGACAATATCGTCAAGCAATTGGCCGTGAACAGTACCAAGGTTGAGGTATATCAGATTGTGCCACGCATTAATTTGTTCAACCGTATCAAGTTGTTCCCGCACGAAAAGCGCACCAAGGTGTTTTATGTGGGCGATGCCACCAAAGACAGTAGTGGCACGTTTATGCTGAAAGAAGGAGCCGACAAGGCCTACATCGTCTATATTCCTGGCTTCCGTGGTTTTATCACCACCCGTTTCACCGCTCAGCCCGACGACTGGCGCGATCATGGAATTTTCAGTGCTAGTATGGCTGATATTCAGTCAATCAGCGTGGAATTCAACCGCGAGCCACAGTCGAGTTTCAGCATTGAAAACACGGGTCGCCACCAGTATGCTATGACGCGCCTTATCGACAACAGCCCCGTTGCTTTCGACACGATGAAAGTCATCAACCTCATGTCGTCATTCGGCGACCTACGTTTTGAGGCATTATTGAACTACCTTCCACAACAACGTATCGATTCCATAACCCAATCGCCTTATTTATACCGTATTACACTTACCAAGAAAGATGGTACAACCACTCAAATGACCACTTTTGAGAAGCTTGTGTCCAATACGGCCATCCTCGAGATGGAAGGTCTGGTTGATGAAGATGGCAATCCTTATGATCCCATCGACCACGACCGTATCTACGGCCTCATCAACGATGGTAGAGACCTCGTTTTGGTTCAATATTATGTCTTCGACAAGGTGCTGAAACCCGCTGAGTACTATGAGGTTGGGCATCCAATTCGCTCTAGCGGGATAGAGTTTTATGAGGTGAAAGATTGAATCTAGAACCGAAGAATATCCTCTTCGGAATCAGAGAAGGCATTGGCGCGTTCCAGTTGTAGTTTCATGATATCGAAATCATCCGCTTGTAGGGTTGCGCTAAACCGTCGTACTCTATTCATCGCTTTCACAAGTACGGAAGGGTCATCTTGTCGTGTTAGTTTTCGCAAGGCCTGTAGGTAATCTGTCCGAAAGACAGTCGGGATGAGGATTTTCGTTTCGCCAGCATGGGTCAGTTCGGCATTCATCATAATGCGCGATATGCAGCCGTTTCCGTCATCAAATGGATGTATTTCACTGACCATGAATAACATAAAGACAGCTCGGGCGAAAGGTGACCGAAGTGCCTGATAAAAATCGAAACCTTTCTTCAACGTTCCTCTGACAAGTTCAAAATTAACAAAATAGCTATTACCAGCATGGTTGTTTTGCATCTTGAATTGTCCAGGATGTTTTTCAAGTCGCGCCGACAACAACATTCTATGGCGGGTTTGCAACAAATCTATCAATTCATCCGAAGTTGTGGGAATCCGCGACATTTCTTTTCTATCGGATACAATGAAAAACGTTCCCAGTATATCATGGGAATCCTCATTGCGCGAAGGCAAAGGCTGGTTGGTTTCGACGATTTGCCTTGCATCTTCAAGAGTAAATTCCGTACCTTCGATATAGTTGGAGAAATAGCTCTCAAAAAACGCAAAATTCCGATAGGCTTTGTCTGAAACGTTGCCCTCTGGCAAGGTGGCAAATGTATCGGTATTCAAGGCAGAAAACAAGATTTGGAACAATTCATACCGATGTGGATCATAAGGCTCACCGAAAACCCTTGCTGATGCCAAAGGCGAAGTGAGCACTTTGGCATCACGGGTGGATAAGAGTGCTCCGATGATTTTATCCAACCGTTCATATTCTGTTTTCATACCCAATCGTTCTGCCAACATGTGAGCCTTGTCGCGCAAAACGTTGATGGCCGCCTCGCCGTTGATTCTAATGACTTTTTCCAAACGGTCCTCAATATTAGACTGTGTCAAACACTTTGCCCCATTCATCTTTTGATAAGAGGTTTGAAGGTTTTCTAAAAATGCCCTTTCGGGACAAGCAATGAACAAACCATTGATAAATGGCGTATCTTCAGGTTGCCCCAATGGGCCGTCCAACAGATGAACGACAACCCCAGCTAGTTTTACTTTTTTGGTGTATTTATAGGAGAGGAAAAAATCGCCAGATGCAGTGGGTTTCATCTCAAATGCCGACCGATGGCTAACCACTGCTTCGGGAAACAATTTGCTCAAGATAAGGAATAGATTCCTTCTTATGATATTTTCGTCTGAATCTATCAGATTGGAAGTGTAGATTTTCGGTGCAATTTTCCTTATCAATCCCTTCTTTACCAATGCTGACAGATAATAGGAGTATTTTTTATCTCCGTTGGCGACCAAAATTTCGGGCAGCATCTCATTTGTTTTTGGTTTTTTCTCCATTTTTGAACTAATTTTCCGCAAAAATATGGAAATTTTTCCAAAATTTCACTAATAGTTTGGAAATTTTTCGATTTTGGATAAATAATTTCGGATTTTTTTCCAAAATCAAAATTATGAAACCATATTAGAACTGGAAATAAATAAATGATTGTAAATCAGCTGTGATAAACTGATAAATCACGAAAACAACGATGGCGCATACTACCACCATCAACGGCACTGGCATTTTGGCGAACCAAATGCGGTAACGCCGTTTGAAGTTTTCAGGCAACCAGTGAATAATCAAGCCTACCAGTATGAGAATGAACACGTTACGATAATGGTAGGCGATTTCTGGAATTTGTTCCAAACGCCAATGACTGCCCATTTGATTGACCATGTTTTTGGCCGTATGCCAAGCTGTTTCATTGGCTTCAGCGGGGTCGAGGTTGGAGCCGCTGCGGAAAAACAGTCGCGTAAAAGTGATAAAGGTGAATGTTTGGAACACCGCCCAAGCATCTTGCAGCCATTGCCAAGGTTTTTTGCCACCAAACAAATTGTAAATCATACGGATGAAATTGCCCACCGAAACGATGGCACACCATACGAACAACACGTTGAATACAGGTCGCGGCAAATAAATGCAAAGTAGTCGCAATCCAATAGTCACGATTAATATGAACAAGGTGCGGGTGTAAATGCTCCAATCTTTCCAGAAACGATAAAACAGCATACCGATACCATTCAAGCCACCCCAAATCATGAAGTTCCATGAAGCACCATGCCACAAGCCTCCGAGCAACATCGTGTCCATGCGGTTGATTTCGGTAGTGATGGTTTTCCGTGATTTGGGTTTGAAAATCGCTATCAAAGCAACGATGAATGCGATGATTCCCACGCCCAATGCTACCCACCAACTACCTGAAAGGAAGGATGCGATGGCGGCAATCATGATGATAATGCAGAATGAGCCGAAGGTGCTTTGACGGTTGCCGCCGAGCGGAATATAGAGATAATCTTGCAGCCAACGCGAGAGCGAAATGTGCCAGCGTTTCCAGAATTCGGCAGGGTTCTTGGCTTTATAGGGTGAGTTGAAGTTCTTAGGCAGGTAGAAACCCATCAACATGGCCACGCCGATGGCGATGTCTGTGTAACCAGAGAAGTCGGCATAGACTTGTAACGAGTAGCCGAATAGTGCCATAAGGTTCTCAAAACCAGTGTATAATACTGGATTGTCAAATACGCGGTCGATGAAGTTGATGGCGATGTAGTCGCTAAGCACGATTTTCTTCACCAAACCGTTCATAATCCAGAAAACAGCGATACCGAACTGCTTACGGCTGAGGAAGTATTTCTTATGGAGCTGCGGGATAAACTCGTTGGCTCTTACGATAGGACCTGCTACTAACTGCGGGAAAAAGCTGACGTAGAAACCGAAATCGAAGATGTTGCGGACAGGTGCAATGCGCTTGCGATACACATCCATGATGTAGCTGATGGCTTGGAAAGTGTAAAATGAAATGCCCACAGGCAGCAGAATATCATCGACACTGAATCGATTGCTGTGGGTGATTTCGTTGCCCATCCATGAAAACACGTCGAACACACGGAAGTTGGTGTGTAGCAGGTTATTGACCACATCGGTGAGGAAATAAGCATACTTGAAATAGCACAAAATCGATAGATTGACGATGACACTTATTGCCAAAACGAAATTGCGACTCCAGTTTTTCTTTCGATTATTGAGCCATTTCCCAGCAAAGAAATTATATAAAGTGATGAAAATCAGTATTAAAGTAAAGAGTCCGCTAGTCTTGTAGTAGAAAAACAGGCTGACAAAAAACAGGAAAGTGTTACGTAGCAAACACTTGTTCTTGAACAGGCAGAAAAACGCGAACACAATGGCAAAGAAGGCCCAAAAATAAAACTGTGTGAACAGCAAGGGATGCGCCTTGTCGAAGGAGAAAAGGTTCAGAAAGAACTCAGATACTATGTTGGGCAGGTTCTCCATTTAGCGTTTTGCGTTGCGTTTGAGGTGTTCTATATAGTTTTCAATCAATGCGTTATACAGTAGGTCGCCCATCAGTTGGTAACCTGGTCTGGTAAAATGCACTTTGTCGGATTGTGCCAAGCCAGCCTTTTCCCAGTTTTGCATGGAGCGCAAACCACCCATCACGTCGAACTGGTCCCAAACAGCAGCATTGTATTTTTTTCCTAGTTCCATAAAAGCTTCTTCCACGATGACACCATTGGGATTGACTTCATAGCGTCTTTTTTTCTTGACTTTTATGCGTCTAAAACTGTCGTTATTGGTCATAAAGAGCAAGGCGCAATCGGGATTGACGCGTTGCAAGATGCTGATGAGGTCACCGTAGTTGCGTTTGAAAGCTTCTTTATTGAAATCTTTTTCCGACGCATCATTGATGCCGATACCAAAGATGACAAGGTCGGGGTGGATGAGTTCGAGATCACGCTCGAAGTCGTCGCAGCGCAGATAGGAAGGTACGCTTGCACCATTGATGCCGATGCCATGTACACTGATGCCGGGCATACCGTTCTCGAGCAGCACGCCCGTGAGGGTAAACTCGCCTTCTTCGGCGAACTGAAACACGATACAAATCGAGTCAGTAAAATCGGGCAAGTCGAAGGTGTAGGTGGCTTGATAATCATCGTATTCGCCTTGAATAATCTCATCGTCGAAGTTGACAGCCGGCACCACATTTTCGGTTTCGGAAAAGCCGAGAATGGTCACTTTGTTGAATTCAAATTCTGGCGTGATATTGGAGGAGATTTTTGCCCTAGTAACAATGCTGACAGTGGCATTGGGATCCGTGGTGGTACCCGCAGCACCGGCCAATCCCATGCGCTTGTCGGTTTCTTTTCGCACGGCGTTGCGGCAATAGGACCAGTCGCCTGTAGAGCTAGTGGTATAATGTGATGGATTGTTGGTGCCGCCTACCGCAAAAGGAAAGACGAAATATTGTCCTCCTATCAGTGTAGTATTGATATTCAATAAGTTGTCTCGGAATTGTTGGGTAAACGTTCCTGCTTGGACGTGTGAACCACCAATATGCATGATGTTCAGATTGCCCTCACCGAAAAATACGACGGAGTCCATCTTTTGGTAAAAACGCTCCATCGCGATATTGTCTCCCAGGAAAACAAGCTGATTGCGGTCGAAGTGGGTGAAGTTAAGGTCGGGAACGGGACGCAATAAAGGTAGTTCTTGTGCTTGCAAGGGCGCAAAAGCCAAAATCAATCCTATGACAATCAATAACTTTTTCATTTTCAATACGCTGAATAGGGTTGATATTTAGGCAGCAGTTTCCAATAGGGCATGTGTAGAAGGTCTTCACTTTCGTCTCGATTGACAAAATCAATGACTTCTTGGCTAGGAACATGTTGGCGCAGCTTGTAGAAATTGTAGTAGGTGGTAAATGACTGGGCCAGTTCGGTACCGATGGCCTGAGCACCTCTGAAAGTGAAGTGGATGTAATCGGAACCAGCCAATGGTGGATTATGTTTCACCCATTGCACCATTGAGCCTTCACCGCCCATCACGTTGAACATGTCCCAATAGGCAACATCGTTACGTAAAGCCATCGCGCGGAGTGAATCGTTCAGCTCAGGCAAGCCTTTCCAGGTACCCATTTTGCCACCATAGCTTCGACCCATATCGGAAGGACCGATAAACATCAACGTGGCTTGTGGAGCTACGTGTCGCATCAAGGCAATTTGTTTTTCCAATTCCTTCATGTAGGACGAGATGTTTTTCGGTGATGTGATGCCAGGCATACGGTTTCCTCCAAACTGCATGATAATCAGACGAGTATCGATTAAGGAGAATGATTTGGACAAGTTTTCATCATTGATGCGGGTGAAGATAGTGCCCGAACAGCCGCGCAAGGCGACATTGTCCAAAGCCACGCCTGGTTTGCCATCCAATAGTATGGCGTAAATTTCGGCATTGCCTTTGAAGTGGATACTGCCGCGCGGTACATTGACAGGCAAATGCCAAGTGATGAGTGAAACGCCATTGTTGGCATTGAGCACTTTGGGTTCGAGTTTGAGCGTGTCGCAATGCAATATCGCCGTAAAGCCTTGGCTGTTTTTGCCCAAGAGAACAGAAACAGTAGAAATCTCTTTGGCTTTCTTGAACGACTGAGGATGGGAAGTTTGTTTGAAATTAACCACACCTTCGCCCGTCACTTGGGAGAATTGTGCCATTACGCCGTAGCGGTTATGTGTGGCACGGTTGGCATTTCCATAAATCATGTAGCGGCTGAGACCTTTGCTGTCTTGTCCTACCGAAATAGTTTGCACAGTCTGAATAGCGGGAATCATATTCGGGCCAGAGCCGCCAAACAATTCCTGTAGTTTTTGTCGCAACACTGATGAAATACGGTCCATCTCGATTTGCGAGTCGCCGTAATGCATTACACGATAGGTTTTGCCTTCGGATTGGGCGCGACTGAATTGGGCGAAAAGACTGTCGAAAAAGGTGTAATCGTCGTTGGGTAGATAAATTCGATTGGGGTTTTCCTTGAGGTAGCTGCGGAAGAAATACAGGCTGTCGTACATTGTCTCGGTGCAGGTCATCTCAAAGCTTTGGCTTACACGTTCCAGCACTTTATCAACATCAACTTCCTCAACTTCAACATCTTGATGTTTTGCCAATGAAGGGAATCGCAAGTTGAACGGACCGATGTTGATACCTTCGGCAGGGAAGAAATACCAAGCTACGCCGAGAAGCAGCATAACGGAAAGGATGAAAAACAAGGTCTTTATCGGTTTCATTTCTTGACGATCAGTTTTTGTCCTGCGTAGATTTTGTCATTTTTAAGGTTGTTCCATTTCATCAGGTTGTTCACCGTGACATGGAATTGCTTGGCGATTTTAGTCAAAGTATCACCTCTTTTCACGGTGTAGTACGTGACTTTAGGTTTCGATGATGGGTCGGGTTGTGTTTTTTGGACGGGTTGGGTGGGTGTTATAACTTGTTGGTTATCATTGTTTTGATTTTTCTCTGCAATGGCTGGTTGTATTTCAGGTTCTTGCATTTTGGGTGTCGGGGCAATGGGTTGTATGGGTTCCGAAAAAGTGATTTGGCCTTCGTTGCCGAGATAGATATAAGCGATTAAATTACTGATAACTAATGTATTGGGTAACAATTCATCTTCGTAGAAATCCCAAAGTTCGGGAATTTCGTCGCTCAGCATTATGGCATGGTGCAGGGCATTGGCGCTGTTGGAAAAAGCGAGGATGCTCAACCACCAATTGTGGTATTTTGCATTGAGTTCAGCGAGATAATCCAAAGCAGCGCGAGAAGAAGCTTCAAGGTCAAGGCGCTGGTCGTTTTCGCCATCGATAACAAGGCCATAACGCAATCCCACCACGGTCGGCAGCGACCAATATCCTCGACGGTCTCCCTCACGGAAATTAGGGTTCATTTTGCTCAATGCAAAAGGTAAGTATTTTATTTCCAGTGGGATGGAACGTTGTCTTAATTCTGTTTCAATGAAAGAGGAGTATTGTTCGAAGTTGCAGGGAACAGCCTCCGTTGCGCATTTCTTTACGTTGGCTTGCAAAGCTTCATGATAGGGCAGAGGGAAGCTTTTCTCCATCGCTTTCAGCTTTTTGTCCAGCCCACGTACATCCGACGATACACAACAATGGCTAGCCAAAACACAGAATAAACCTATCAATAATATGGATAATCTTTTGAAATTCATTATTTTGCAAAATCCATAAACAGCATCTTATGCCCATGGAAATTGGACGGCAAAAATAAGATTTTTTTTCGAGAGAAAGGTGAATTAATGACACGCAGAAAGCACAGAATTTTTGGAAAAATTTTTGTCGCATTACGTCACTGCGAACAAAGTGAAGCAATCCAGAAAATCATCTCTGGATTGCTTCGCATTGCTCGCAATGATAAAAAGCATCACTTCACTTGAAATCTCACACCCAAATAAGCCCGAATGCCCGACAAAGGTCCCCAAACCATGGAAGCGTCAAAGTCTTCACTGGAGGGATTTTCAGCTGAGATGATAGGATGTTCTTGCTTGTAGTTGGTCAGGTTTTCGCCACCGAGATAAAGCTCCCAATATTTACCCAATTTCTTGGTAATCTGTGCGTTCATGATTATGTAGAAGGGCGAGCGATCAATATTCTGGCCGTTGGCTACGGCGGTAGTGTTGCCTTTCAAATTGGGTACGCGGCTGTCGCCGTTGAACTGTGTCGTGAAATCAAACTGCCATGTGCCTGGAGCGTACGACATCGTAACCAATCCTTTATACCGGTTGACGAAAGGTTTCTCGCGCAAGGTGTCGTTGATGGTCATTTTCACATCGTTGTAGCGGAAAGCCATGGTGAGGTCAAAATCCTTGAAAATCTCACAATTGGCTTCAATTTGGGCGCAGTTGGAGTAGGATTTGCCATCAAGGTTGTAGATGCGGATTTCGTGGGCATCGGCATCGCGGTCGAGGACGATTTGATTGACGAAGTCGGTGCGATAGAAGTCGGTTTGGATGGTCAGTTCTCGCCAGCCGAAATCAATGCCTTTGGTAAGGTTGATGCCATAGTTCCAAGCCTCTTCCATCTTGGGCGTGTCGAGGAAACGGATTTGTCGCGCTGAAGCCAGCATTGTGGAGTTTTCTGCCAGCACATTGGGCGAGCGGTAGCCCTTGCCTGCCGAAGCCCTGAGAGTCAACTCATCGTGGGTCTTGAAGCGCACATGCAGACGAGGCGTATAGAGCATCTTCTGGTAGTAGCTGTTGTAGTCGGCACGGAAGCCAGCAATGACGCTCCAGTGGTGCTCGTCGTTGAAGACATATTCCGCAAAAGCGCCTGGAACATGCTCGATGCGTTGGAAAGTGCTGTCATTCAGGCTTTCGTCGTATTTGTCGTAGGAATAACTGGCTCCTACGGAATAGGTGTTGTGGTCGTTGACGATGTAGGAATCAAATAGGGCGTTGATGTAATAGGATAGTTGCGTGGCGTTGTAGTCGGTCAGGCCGAAATAAGAATCTGTCTTGTGGTAGGTCACTTGTTGCTGGATGCCGAGGCTGGTGTCCTTGCGGTCGAAGTGGTAGCCGCCTTTGGCAAAAGCCTCGTAACGCTCGGTATTGATACCGATGCCATACAAGCTATAGCTTTCGTCAAGACGATGGCTTGGGTCGAAGTCCATCTGTCCGCCGAGACGCGTCTCTTTCAAGGCCTTAATGCCCAACTTACAGCCAAAGCGCCCCGTGTGCGGATGGCTATAACGTAAAAATATATTGTATTGCGTGGTCATGGGGTCGTCCAAGAAGGAATCGCCGTTGCCGTCCATCTTTAGGAAATTGTGGCTCACATGGCCGAAAAGCATGATGCCGTCTTGTTTGCCCACATTGACGCGCCCGTTGAAATTGAAATCGGTCATCAACATAGAATTAGCGTACATGTTGAAGAATACCTTTTCGCTCTTGTCTTTCAAGGGTTCCTTATAGTCCACGTTGATTTGTCCCGTGATGGACTCGTAACCATTTCTGACAGAGGAAGTTCCCTTTGAGACTTGAATGCCGTTCATCCAAGTGCCAGGCACATAGTTCAAGCCGAAAGTCGAAGCCAAACCGCGAAAATTAGGGATGATTTCGGTCATCATCTGGGTGTAGATGCCACTCAAGCCGAGCAGTTGGATTTGCTTGGCTCCAGTTACGGCATCGCTGTATGCCACATCCACCGAAGCGTTGTTTTCAAAGCTACCAGCGAGGGTGCAGCATGCCGCACGTTTTAGGCTCTCCGAGGTAATGCTCTGCACCGCGATGGCCTTCATCGGATTGATATAGGAAGCCTTTTCGCGTGCTTGGATTTCCACCTCGTTCAGCATGTGGGTGGAGTGGAAAACATGGTCGTAATGTGCAGGTTCCACCATGTGGTGAATGGTATCGTTCTCATAGCTGATGCAGCTGAACACCAAGCAGCCAATACGTTCATGGAGCGGGATTTTGTAATGCCCGTTGGCGTCAGTCACCACGCCCTCATTGACGATTTTCCAATAGACATTCACACCTGGCAGCGGAGTTTTTTCACCTTTTTCGTTTTGTTCATAGACCGTACCTTCAATGAATCCTTGCGCAAAGGCGGAGGAAGCGAAGGCCATTAATAATAGTGTTATTAGTGTTATTTTGTTGGTTTTCATTGGATTAAAATTTAAGATTCAAAATTTGCTTGTAAAGCTGTCACTGTGACAACCGTTATTATCCATAAATTCGTTGAATTTGTTTTATTCGCCGATAGTCATAACGACAAATTTGGCGAATAGACTGTTTTGTCGTACCTTCTCACGATGACGCAAGTGCGTCAAAGGATTCA
>Ga0310690_10001921_pt1 | contig 35576 bp, 37 predicted proteins | sample AusTroGonzalo_MG_2_FD_207661 | JGI IMG/M metagenome (GOLD analysis project Ga0310690, IMG submission 207661) | Bovine rumen microbial communities from tropical cattle in Woodstock, Queensland, Australia - Gonzalo_04 (v2) (version 2) | ecosystem: Host-associated > Mammals > Digestive system >...
TAGATGCGCCAAGTTTGGAATATATAGATGCATGGGTTCTTTCTGAAAATGAAAAACTTGAAAAAATAAATATTCCTGAATTGAAAGTGATGGAAGATGGTTGTTTTGAAAAAAATAAATCATTAAAGGAATTAGATGCACCAAGTTTAAAAAAAATGAAGTGGGCGTGTTTTCAAAATAATGAAAAACTTGAAAAAATAAATATCCCAGAACTGGATGAGATGGGGAGCGGTTGTTTTGAGAGAAATAAATCATTAAAGGAATTAGATGCACCGAAATTGAAAATGATGAAAGAGGACTGCTTTAAATATAATGAAAAACTTGAGAAATTAAATATCCCAGAATTGAAAGAAATGCAAAAACATTGTTTTGAATGTAATAAATCATTAAAGGAATTAAATGCGCCAAAATTAGAAATAATGGGGAACTGGGTTTTTACTGAAAATGAAACACTTGAAAAGATAAATGTTCCAGAATTGAAAGAGATGGGAACAGCTTGTTTTGAAAAAAATAAATCATTAAAGGAATTAAATGCGCCAAAATTAGAAAATGCAGAAAAACATCCGTTTATACAACGTTTCCTTAAACACACAAAAATGCAACAAGCCATAAAAAACATATCGTTAAAATTGGGAATACGTGAAGCAACACAACGTGATGTGTCAATACCGAAAGATAATTCAATACCCCAAGAACGTTAAAAAAAGACAGTATCCAAATTTATAAAAAGGATGGATTGGTAAAAAACGGTGTGTTTTTGCTAAAAAATACGATAGATTATAAAAGTGTCAAGTAACGTGTCAGGCAAATTAATGTTTTGTATCAAAAAGTGTCAAACGAAGGGATTTTTTGGGCTAGTTTTTGGTGATGCTTCAAAACCTATAACCGGCACCAAAAATTTAATATTTTTTATTGATTGGTATATAAAATGGTAAAATCTGAATATTTTTTAAACAAATTGCCAAAATTGGCGCGCGATACATTATATTACGACCCAGAAAGGTTTGAACAAAAATACAAAGCATGTTTAATTCAAATTGTTAATCAAGATATGAATTTGTTATCCGAATTGGTTATGCCAATGCACAGCTTGAAACACGTATGCAGTCCATGGGATTCTTGGGGTGAAGATTATTATTATTACTATGTAAATCAAAATAAAAAACAGAATACCTTGGATATTATCAATGAATATTATAATTCAAATGATAAATATCTTGATATATATGAAATAGATAACAAATTGAACATATATTTAAAAAGTGAACCTGTTAAAAACGGTATCTTTGAATGTCAAAGGGCTATGTATTTTTGTAAAAATTATGGTGTCCAAGAAAAACTAGGGATGAATATCCCAAAAGAATATACACCATCTGATGCTTATGGCAATTTATATATTTATGTTGATGATTATGTAAAGCGGAACAGTAAAAAAGAATTTTATAAAATGCGTTGTTCAAAAAAAGATTTAGAAAATAAAATAAATGAATGTTGTGAAAATATTGCTAACAAACAAATAAAGAAAGCAAAAGATAATGTTGAATATTGGTTAAATCAAGAAGAATATGCACATAATGTTCTAAGAAAAATTGATGAAATAAAACGTGCACGCATTATGTTGTCACAAACAGAACGCAAGCAATAGAAAAAATAATTTTATTTAACAAATTTCGAAATAAAAAATGCCCACGGAGTCAAGTTAAGTAGTAGATAATAAATGCTCTTGGTGTTTCCTTGACTTCCCTTATATAAAACACCTTATAATCCCTGCAACCAAACAGTTCTCTTATGTGTGTGGAAACTTACACACAAGAACTGTTTTGCGACATGATTTGTGGGGGGTGCATAATGAAAAGTCGTGAAAATCTTGGCAAAAACTAGTTTCAATTCTTGTGAAAATTACATTGCTAAAAACGGTCGTTTGTGGTATAATTACCAAGGTAAAAAGGGATAAATATTATGACGGATAAAGAAGATATTATTGCTAAAAATGGAATTGAAAATATTTTAAAACAAAAAGGATATTCTAAAAATTCCGATTTTATATTTGTTGGTTATGACAGTGAAACAGATTTTTCTTATGATGGAGTGCCAAAATATCGTATTGCTAACTATGGACGTAACGAAACAAGTTTTTATTCAGAAGAATTTAAAAAAGACATAACTCTTGATGTAATAGATCCATTATTTATGGAACCGGGTGGGCAAACAAGTGGTAATAATTCAACGTATGCTGTTTATGTTCCAAAACAGGGTTTTGTTTTTACGCAAAATCCAGAAATAAAAAATTTAATGGAAAAAGAATTTGGTTATAAAGATACACATTTTGGTATTCCTCTTTCAAATGGTGGACAATTCCATGATAAAAAACTTCAAAATATCTGGAAAACAATCGTGTTAAACCAAAAAACGAAAGATTTAAAACTAAAACAAGAAAAAACAACTACAAATTTAGAACAAAATGCCGTGCAAGTACTTAATAATCAGGTCAGGGAATAAACAATAGTTTTTGTATTAAAAGTGCATGACAAGCAAAAATTAAAACCCCCAAAGATTGAAATCTTTGGGGTGTTTTTTAGTTCGTTCATTTTATTCCGCAATAACTTCTTTGACAGATTTCCCTGTTTCTATTGCAGTTGTTTTAACTGTATTTGTTGCGTCTTTAAATTCTTTTCCAATTGCTTTGGCATTTGTTTTTATTGCTGCTTTTTTTTCAGCGACAGTGGTTTTTATTGTTTGAACTTGGTCATTTGTCGCATTCGCTGTATCGTCTTTTTGGCCTAAAACCAATTCTTTATTTTCCTTGATAGATTTTTTAACGTACTTTGCACATTTGGTTGACAAAGATTTTATGTTATCAGACAAGCATCCTGCCAAAGTTTTTTCGCCCAATACAATTTCAGGACAAATCGCAGATATTTCATCTGTATTGCATGCTTCGCTTAAAGTTTGTGGTTCTGCATCTTTTTTGAACAGGTTGCCAAACCAACCGGCATTTGCGGTGGACATTGTACCCATTACACAACACATACTTACTAAAAATAATTTTTTCATACCTGATCCTTTTTGTTAAAGATTATTTTCCTGTACCTGTATATCATAGAACTTTATTGAAAGCATGGTCAATAGAATTTATTTATTTCGCCAGTACACCATAATCACATTGAACAAAAGAATCTTTTAAAGTCGTTTTCCTTTGGCTTTGTAATATTTTGCGATATAATAGATTGAAAAGGGGCAAATAATGGAACCGATAATTGTTGATGATTTAACATTAAAACAAATTCCTGGAACGCAAGAATTTGCACAAAAAATATATGATATATTTACTGAAGATGCGAATACTTTTAAACATTGGTTTGAAGGCGGTATGTGGAAATCTGTTGATGAAGTGCAAAAGTATTATCAAAATCGGGTTCAGAATAACGACACTAGATGGAAATATGCTATGTATGGCATTTTTAAAGGTGATGAATTGTTGGGTGAAATAGGACTGTCTGGGATAGATACGAAACATCAAACAGGTGAAATTGGTTATTGGTTGAAAAAATCTGCACGCGGACAAGGACTTGTTGATAAATTGATTCCAATTATAGAAAAAATAGGTTTTGAAAAATATAATTTAAGAAATTTGAATATTTGGTGTGATGACGACAATATCGCTTCACGCAAACATGCTGAAAAAAATGGCTACATCCTTGAAGGTATTCTGCGCGACCGTAAACTTTGGCCAGATGGTTCGATACACAGCACTGCTGTTTTTGGAAAATTAAAATCAGAATGGCAAAAATAATTCGAAAGTAGAAAAAAGCATATTTTTCATAAATAAACTTTCGAACTTGTGATTTTTTATTCTCTGGAATGCGCACGAGACCTTGATAAACAATAACCAACCGCTGGGCAAAAACTCTATTAAAAATATCCGTTTTTGTGCGGTTGCTAATTGTTCATCTGCGTATTGGTCATGCGTGCCTTTGGCACTCTGACCGATCCGTGCGCAGACCAAAAATTAAACCGGCAAAAGCCGGTTGAATTTTTGGTTGGAGCGCACGGATTCGAACCATGATAAAGAGAACCAAAATCTCTTGTCCTACCATTAGACGACGCTCCAAAGATGCATTTATTATATATAGATTATTCTGTTTTTCAATAACAAAATTAAAAAAATCTTTTTTTATGTGATTTTTTTCTTTCTTTGATCTTGACTTTTAATGTTTGTATACATATAATCATTAAGATTTTTAATGATTTAAATTTTTAAATAATTAAAAGGGAAAATTATGACACATGTCGAAGTGACAGAGTTGATGGCTGAAAATATGCGCATTATGGGACGCTTGTCCAGCAGATTACAGCCGTTATTGGAAGAAAATTCTAAAAATTCACGCCAACAAATGTCTGTTTTGGTTCGTCTTTATTTGGCAGGCAAGATTAAATTAAAAGATTTTGCAAATCGTGAAGTTATTTCCACAGCTAATTTGTGTGCGGTGTTTCGTAAATTAGAAGCAGACAAACTGGTCGTTCGTTCTATTGATGAAACTGATCATCGTGATATGTGGTACGAAGTAACTAAATCTGGCAAAGCATTGGCAGAAAAATTAATTGATAAATTTATGAAAGGGCTTGAAGGACTTTGCAAAGTCTTGCCAGAAGAAGATGAAGATAAATTGGCAGAAACTGTTAAAACTATAAATGGGATTTTGAAAAAGATGGAGGCTTTAAATGCGTAAATTTTTATTTTGTTTTTTGTGTTCTTTTGGTTTGTTGCCAAATGTGTTTGCAATGAATTTATCATTAAACGATGCGGTTAATAAAATTGTCGCTGAATCTAATGATTTAAAAGTCGCGGATGCAAATGTAAAAAAGGCCAAAGCGCAATTAAGTGCTGTTAATGCAAATCGTTGGATGTCAATTGATGGTACTGTGTCTTATACTAATTTGATTGACCCAATACGCCCAACCAGTTCAAACGGTGTTCAAATTCCATCTGATATTGGTGCAATATTGGGTAACGTTTTGCCAATTTCTGAAATACCTGATAATATTTTTAATGCAGGTATCCAAGTGACACAACCAATTTATACTTTTGGTAAAATAGGTAATGCAGTTGATGCGGTACATGATGCAATTGATATGTCAAAATCTGCAAAAGAATTAACAATGCGTGAAGTTAAATATGCTGCTGCGAATCTTTATTGGACTGCAAAAATGACAGATGAAATTGTTGCGGCCAGTGAACGTAATTTGGAAAATGCACGGAATGCCAGAAAAAAATTAACTGCTGCAGGTCGTGCGAATCGCAGTAATTTGATAAAAATAGAATCTGATATTGCAGCGAAAGAAATTGATTTATCTGATGCGGTGTTTAATCGTGATACTGCGTACAGAATGTTAAAAATTATGGCGGGTATTGATGAAAACGAAGTGCTGGTTTTAACAGATACTTTTCCAGATAAATTTGAAGCATTAGATGCAAAACAATTGAAATCAAATCCAGAATGGGATATTTATCAAAAACAGATAAAAATGTATGAATCTAATGCGTCGTCTAAACGTTCTGGAATGTTGCCAACATTGGCTGCAGTTGGTTCTTATTCGTATTATTCAATGGGAACAGATATGGGAAATATGTTTGATAAATCTGGTTCTCAATCTGCATATTGGGGGCTGGCATTAAAAGTACCTTTGTTTAATGGCGGTGTTCATTCTGCAAATGCCACGATTGAAGCAATGAATGCAGAAGCGGCACGTCAAGATTTAGATAAATCTAAAAAATTAAAAACTGAAGAATACAACACAGCAGTCCAAAAATATAAACATTTATGCGATAATCTTGGTAAATTAAATGAAGCACATAATTTAGCCCAAAAGGCATACGATGTTTCTGTTAATCGTTTTGCAGCAGGTCAAACATCTGCGATTGAATTGTCTGATGTGTCTGGGGCGCTTTATCATATGGATATGGCGGTGTTAAATGCAAAATATAATATTTTGATGGCAAAAGAATCTGTGAAAAAACTGGGTGAATAAAATGACAAAGACAGAAAAAATAGAAAATATTATAAAAAAATTAAAAACACGTAAATCTAAAAATGTTCTTTATACGACATTCATAGTGTTCGTTGTTTGTGCTTTTGGTTATAGATTTTACAAGGTCAATCAAGAAAATAATTTTGATGTCTTTAATATTATTCGCAATAATATGGACAATGGTATTCCTGTGGATGTTATCAAGATGCAAAAAACAGATGGCTTTTTGGTAGAACCATTGACAATAAAAAATAATCGTGGGTTTGTGTCTGGGGCCCGTATTAACAATTTTAAATCAGGCCAAAAAATTGGAAATTGTAAAATTGTTTCTGTATCAAAAAATATTGATTTAGATACAGGAATGCATATTGTTAAAACGTCTGGATGTTCAAATGGATTGCAATATGCAGAAAATAAAAAAAATGGTTTTTATGTGCCTGTATCCGCAATTCGTGGCAATCATGTATATGTAATGGAAAATGGCATTGCACATATTCGTGAAATAGTTGTTGAAAATCGTGATGCACAAAACGCATTGATAAAATCTGGATTAAACGTTGGCGATATTGTTATTTTATCAAATGTGCAAGATAATCAAAAAGTTAAAATCGCGGAATAAAAAGGAAAAATAAAATGTTAAAATTCTTTATTCGTAAACCTGTCACAACAATTATGTTCGTTTTATTTTTTGTGATATTAGGTGTGGTGTCTTTCCCAAAAATGAATATAGAACGAACCCCGTCTGTTGATTTTCCTTATGTCACAGCAACGTTTGTTTATCCTGGTGCATCAAGTGAAGAAATAGAAACTCAGGTTGTAAAAAAAGCTGAAAATGCAATGTCTGAAGTTGCAGGTGTGAAAAAAATTACATCTCAAGTTTATGAAAATATGGCATACGTGATTTCTGAATTTAATTTGGGGGTAAATGTTGACGACAAGGCAAATGAAGTTAAAGCAAAAATAGACGGACTTGCTAATGAATTTCCAACTGATTTAAAACAACCTGTTATTGCAAAATTAAATCCGTTGCAAACACCTGTTTTAGATATTGTTATTCGTGGTGGTAATCCACGTGATATTGAAAAATATGTATCTGATACATTGTCTAATAAAATTACTGCGGTCAAAGGTGTTGCATCTGTAAATACTTTTGGTGGTTTGCAACGCGCTGTACGTATTGCGATGGATCCTGATTTAATGGCGGCATATGGTGTGACAATAAATGATATTGTTTCTGCTATTGCAACTCATAATTTAAATGTTCCTGGTGGAAAAATAGAAACATCAATTAATTCTGAAAATGTTCGTTTTATCGGTGAATTCAAAGATGTAAATCAGATTGCAAATTTAAAAATTACAACGGTCGAAGGGGAAACTTTTAAGTTATCAGATGTTGCAAGTGTGGTTGATGCAGCACGTGATATTGAAAAGGGCGCAATACATAATGGTGAAAATGTTGTGATTTTATCTGTGGTTAAAGCAAGTGATGGTAATGCAATAAAGATATCAAATGCATTACGTAAAAAAATGCCAGAATTAGAATCAGAATTAAAAAATGTTTTTAAAGATGCATCTATGGAAATTGTGTCTGATTCTTCTGTGCATGTTTCAGAAGATACGCGCAGTACGATATGGGGAATTGTTCTTGGAGTTATATTTACAATTATTGTTTTGCTTGGGTTTACACGTAATTGGCGTTCAACCGTTATTGCTGGGGTTGTGATTCCAGCATCACTGTTGTCCGGTTTCTTTTTGATGAATGGCAGCGGCTTTACAATTAACACGATGACACTTTTGGCGTATGCAACCGCACTTGGAACATTGGTATCAAATGCGATTATTTTGATTGAATCCGCATTAGCCGAATTACGTGCGGGTAAAACACCAGAAGTAGCAGCTGAACAAGGTACACGCAAAGTTGCTGTGCCTGTGTTGGCTGGGGTTGGAACAAACGTTGTTGTGTTTTTACCACTTGCTTTTATGGGTGGAATTGTTGGTCAGTTTATGTTGCAATTCGGTATGACTGTTGTGTATTTAACTTTGTTGTCTTTGTTGTTTTCATTTACGTTAACACCAATGATGATTGCAAAATTGTTAAAGTTGCCAGCACATAAACAAACAAAACAAGAAGTTAAAGAAGTAAAAGAACATAATAATAAATCACGTCTGCACAATTGGTACGAATATCAATTAAAACATCCGTTTGTTGTTGTGCTTGGTGCGATATTTATTTTGATAATGTCTGCACAATTAATGGGATTTGTTGGAAATGAATTTTCGCCGTCAACAGATGCAAATGAAATAACGATTACTGCACGTGCACCAATGGGCAGTATTTATGCAAAAACAGAAGCTGTTGCCAAAGAAATAGAACAACGGGTTAATAAATTTCCTCAGGTTGAATCTGTGACAACTAAAATTGGCGACAAAGGTTTACAAAATATCGGTGTCAAAGTGACATTAGTTGATGTAAAAAAACGCGACATTTCTGATAAAAAATTAGCACAAAAAATATTACCAAAGTTGGCAGATATCAAAGATGCAGAAATTCAAGTTCGTGCAGGGGAAAATATGAGCGGTTCAGGAATTTCATCTGATATGGTTTTGAATATTTATGGTGATGATGATGCAAAACGTAATGCGTATGCAAATCAAATTGTTGATATTGTAAACAAAATCGATGCTGTGCAAAGTGCAGTTCTTGCACAACAAATACCAAATAATGAAATTCGTTTTGTTCCAGATAATGAAAAAATGAATTTCTGGGGGGTAAAAAATTCGAATGCTGGGTCTACGTTGCGTACAGCAGTTTTTGGAAACGATAATTATAAATATAAAGAAAAGGGTGATGAATACCCAATGATTTTGGAATTTGATAAACAATTTAAAAAACAATCTATGTTTGACAGTATTTATGTTAATTCTCAAAAAGGTATGGTCGCGCTTTCGCAACTTGGTGATATAGAAAGTGTTCCTGCAACATCAAATATTTATCGTATAAATAAAAATCGTGTGACAGAAATAGATATTAATATCGGTAAATCTACGGTTGGACCTGTTCAGGCTGAAATACAAAAACAACTTGATAAAATTGATTGGGAACCTGGATACAGTGCTTCTTTTGCGGGAATGTCTGAAATTCAATCAGAATCAACAGCAGAGATTGCTCAGGCATTTTTATTGGCAACAATTTTAACGTTTATGTTGTTGGCTGCGATTATGAATTCTTTTGTGCATCCGTTTACAATTGCAACATCAATCATAACCAGTTTTGCAGGGGTTTTTGTGATGCTGTTTTTATCTGGGGCATCAATGAATGTTGGTGCAATGTTGGCATTTATTATGTTGGTTGGTTTGGTGGTAAATAATAATATTTTGGTTTTGGAACCAACTGTTCAACGTGTTCAAAACGGAGAAGATGCAAAAACAGTATTATGGTCTGAGTTAATGGATAAAAAACGAATGATTTGGATGACAACAATCGCGGTTGTAGCTGGGATGGTGCCGCAATTATGGTCAAATGACGGATTAAAAGTTGCAATGGGTGCAGTCATGATCGGTGGTATGTGTGCATCATTAATTTGGACATTTACTTTGACACCGGCTGTGTTTGTGTTGATGGAAAAATTGCGTAAAAGATTTACTAGGATTAAATAATGTTTGACATAAGGCAGGTTTTTATTATATTGGACAGTATAAAAGGTACGATTTGAAAGAAAAAAAGCATAATATTTTTAATAAAATAAAAATTGTAAGTATGTTTTTTGTTTTGCTTTGGGTTGGTGTTGCTTGTGATAAAGAATTATCACGTGCAGAAGTAGATATGTTAGTTCAAAAAACAGACAGTATTACAAAACAAGACTCTGATTATCAATTATCACAAAGTGTATCTGTTTTATCAGAACAAAAATTAAGAAAATTTCGTAATGAAAACAAGGCTATTGCAGTATATTGTGCCAAAAATTTTATTGAAAAAAACGTATCAGATGGTGTGGTTCGTGAAACGATGTTTGATGAATTGTATTCAAATCTTGACAGTTGTTCTTTGGATAATGATATCGAAGAACATTATGACAAGATGTTGGATATATATTCTCAAAATGGATGGTTTAATGATTTAATGTTGTATTTATGTGATGTTTATACAGATGCACAATTTATGAAAAGTCGTTTTTTCTCAAATATAAAAGATTCTTCCGCATATAAAAGATTTTTATATAATACAGAAAAAATCGCGATATATGGCAATACGTTAAATACCGCATCAAAACAACGTTCTAAAATTTATACTAGAACTTTGAATCGATGTATGTCAGAATACAAGCAACTAAAGAAAAGTTGATAAAATGTTAAAGAAAATAAATGTCGTTGTATTCGATTTTGATGGGACTTTGTCTTGGCCTGATTCAAATTTTGTTTTTGCTAGATGTTGCATGAAACACAGTTTTAAACCATGGTTGTATTTGCCAATGGTTGGTCTGTGTGCAATTGTTCGTTTGATTAATCCAAATGGAATTTGGTGGCGTGAACATATACGACGTTTTATCACGCCAGAAATGGTAAAGCGTTTTGCACCAGATGTTATCAAAGAACATAAACTTAATCGTTTTGGTTGGGCCAAAGATCAAGTAAAGGCTGAAAAAGCCGCCGGAAATACTGTTGTTTTGATTTCTGCTAGCCCTGATTATTTAATTCCAGAATTGGTGTCTGATATGAAGTTTGATGCGGTAATGTGTTCGAAAATGGACAAAGACCATCCATGGAAATATAAATTTTTATGTTGTGGTAAAAACAAGGTTATTGCATTGGATAAGTGGGCAACAGAAAATAAATATATTCCAAATGTTATTCGTTCTTATTCGGACAGCAAGGTCGATATGCCAATCATGGAAATCGCCAAAGAACAGGTTTGGATAGATTCAAAAACAGGATTAAGAAAATAAATAAAACCGCCAAATTAGGCGGTTAATTAATCTTCACCGAAATCTGTGTTGCGTAATTTTTCTGCACGTGGTGTAATTTTTGAAATTGATGTTTGTAAATCACTTATATCTTTTTGTGCCAGTGCAAAATGTTGGTCAACTTTGGATGCTCGTTCATTTAACCTGTCCAAGTCTGTTAATAATAAATCCAATTCACGTTTAATTTTTGATGCAACACGTTTGATTTTTATATCAGACAATACTGCGCGAATCGTGTTCAATGTTGCCCATAATGTTGATGGTGACACAATAAATACTTTTTTATGTGCGGCATATTCAATAGTGTTTGGAAATTGTTTGTGTAATTCCATAAATATAGATTCAGATGCGATAAACATCATTGCAGATTCAGCAGTAGTTCCTGGAATAATATATTTTTCAGCAATCGCATCAATATGTTTGCGAACATCTAATTCAAATTGTTTTTTTGCACCTATGTCGTTTTTATCTTGTAAGATACGATTATAACTTTCTAATGGAAATTTGCTGTCAATTATCATATCGCCAGGGGGATATGGCAGGCGAATAATGCAATCTGGACGTACAGTTTGTCCACCGGATGATATTACATTTTGAAAAGCATAAGTTTCTGGGGGCATAATATCAGCAACTAAATCTTCGAGTTGTCTTTCACCAAAAGTACCACGTGCCTGTTTGTTACCCATCAAAATATCTTTGAAATTAGCAATATCAGAACTGATATTTTTTAATTCAATGGCATTTTGTGACAACATACCTAATCTTTCTGCTAATCTTTCACGCAACCGTGCGTTATCTTCGCGCAAAGCAGAAATATCAATGCTGGGTTTGCGAAAAACTAAAATCAATAACAGTACAACTATGAAAATTAAAAGCATTAAAATATAAGTTGTCATTTGAAAATCCTTTGCTACAATTCCTTGGACGAATTATAAAAAGGTTTTTTATATGTTGCAAATGAAACTTTGTGGGGATTTGATTTTACGTGAAAAATGCACGGAAATTGTCGATATAACCCCAGAATTGTTAAAAACCATGGATGAAATGGTTAAAATGATGTCAGAACAAAGTGGGGTGGGGCTTGCTGCACCTCAGGTGGGCTTTACACAAAGATTTCTTGTAATGATGAACCCTGATACAGATGAAATATATCGCATGATAAATCCCAAGATTTTATCAAAAAGTGAAGAAACCTGTGTTATGGAAGAAGGATGTTTGTCTGTTTTAGGTGCTGATGGGTTGCCAGTATATTCAAATGTTCGTCGTCCATCATCTGTAGTAGTTGAATGGACAAATGAACACGGAAAAAAACTAAGTGCTAAAATGTCTGGTACAGCAGCACGTATCGTGCAACACGAAACAGACCATTTGGATGGAATTTTATTCATAGATTATTTATCTGGGGTAAAGCGTGAAATGTTAATGCGCAAAGTTAATCGGAGACACTAGATGAAATTAATTTTAATGGGAACAAATGATTTTGTTGTTCCTGTTTTTGATGAATTGGCAAATAAACACGATATTATCGCAGTGTTTACGCGTGCACCAAAACCAATGGGCCGTAAACACGTTTTAACACCATCGCCTGTACATGTTTGGGCGCAAAATCGTGGTCTGGATGTTCATACATCAATTAAAGATTTTGATTTGATAAAACAAAAACCTGATATGATTGTTGTTATTTCGTATGGTGTGATTTTGCGTGATAATGTTTTAAATGTTGCAAAATGCATAAATATTCATCCAAGTGCTTTGCCAAAATATCGTGGTCCATCACCAATAAAAACTGCTATATTCAATGGTGATGAAACAATAGATGTTTGTTTGATGGATATGATTGCAGAAATGGATGCAGGTGATGTTTATTTGCGTAAAAATATCAAGATAGATGAAAATGATACAAATGAAACAGTTGAAAAAAAAGTGTCAAATATCGCAATAGAAATGTTGAATGAATATTTGAAAAATCCTGAAAAATATAATCCTGTTGCGCAAAGTGGCAAACCAATATTTACTCGTAAATTTACAGGAAATGACGAGATTGTAAATTGGGCAAATACTTCACAACAAATTCATAATCAGATTCGTGCGCTGGGGTGTGGCAGAACAAAAATAAATGGTATTGATGTAAAAATTTTAGAAACAAAAATTGAAAACAATGAATTAAAAATTTTAAGAATTCAGCCATCTGGAAAAAAACCGATGGATTGGAAAAGTTTTGTAAATGGTCTGCATGGCCAAGAAATAAAATATGGAGAATAAAAAAGATGTTTGGAACAAATTGTTTTTTGCGTTATTGTAATGCAACAGTTGGAGATTGTAATAAAAATTCCAAATGTGAATGCTTGTCATGTATGGGAAGAAATCAAGATAGTTGTAATCTGTTAAAGAAAGAACGCGATTTCAACATGGATATACAGAAAACAATATGCAGCAGATGTAAAAATTACAATGGCAAATAAAATAAATGCAACGATATAAAATAAATCTTGAATATGACGGAACAGATTTAATCGGTTGGCAGGAAAATCGCCAGGGACCATCTGTGCAATCTTTGTTACAAGACGCAATATTTAGATTTTGTGGTGAAAACGTGAATGTGTTTTCTGCAGGACGTACAGATGCAGGGGTTCATGCAATCTGTATGGTTGCGCATTTTGATTTAGAACGCGAACAAGATGAACAAACTGTTATGCGTGCATTGAATTTTTATTTAACGGATAAACCTGTTGCAGTTTTAAATTGTGAAAAGGTTGGTAATGATTTTCATGCGCGTTTTTCTTGTGTACAAAGAAAGTATAAATATGTTGTGTTGAATCGGAAATCACCTGTTGTTTTACAAAAAAATCGTGTTTGGTGGGTGCCGCAAAAATTAGATATAGATGCAATGAAAAATGCTGCACAAAAATTGGTTGGTAAACATGACTTTACATCTTTTCGTGCTGCACAGTGTCAATCAAAATCACCAATAAAAACATTAGATTCTGTTTCTGTGATACAAAATGGTGATGAAATTATATTCGAATTTTCTGCACGTTCTTTTTTGCATCACCAGGTTCGTAATATGGTTGGAACCTTGGTTGAAATAGGTATGGGAAAAACATACGATATAGAAAAAGTATTTAATGCAAAAAATCGCAGTGCTGCTGGAATTAATGCGCCTGCATCTGGTTTGTATTTTGTGGATGCTGTTTATGCCATGGACGTTGATTGATAATTTTTGTGATGTGTCCATTTTGATAAATTAACAATCCTCCATTTAAAATCTTTGCATTACAATTTGGTGCGCTGATTTTAAAGGGACTTACAATAAAATTGATGTTTTTGTCATTACAAACATTTTCTATATTATCCATGATAGCAGTAAATGTTTGTATGTATGCAAGATTCCATTTGTTTGTTTTATAAATGCATAAACCGTGATTACATTTATATCTTTCGTTTTTATCTGATTGTTCTTCGTTGTTGAAATCACGCCATGAATTAAAGGCAAAGAAATGGTTTGATGCGCGTGCTTTGTTAAATTTTAATTTATTGTCTGTGACAAAACCAACTAATTCATTGTCTGTTGTTGAATAAAATAAAGGCTTTTTGTGCAGTGTGCATATCGTGATTGCTGTAAATATACAAGATATACATAAAATATAGTTTATATTTCTTGTTATAAAATTTTTAGAATTTGGTTTTACAGTGAATATCAAGCATAACAAACCTATAATACAAAATAATAATGCGAAATTTGAAACAAAAGGCATATTTAAATTTGCATAAGGTAAATTTGAAATATGTTTTGCAATTGTTAATGTGAAATCATAGATATGATTAGTAATGTCCATAAAGAAATAATTATTAAATAATGCAAAAATTGTGCCAATCATAATCAGGGGCATGATAGCAAAAGAAAATATTGGCAAAATAATAATATTGCCGATTAAACTGTAAATTGGAATATAACCAAAATGTGCGATTATAAAAGGCAGTGTAAATATTGTTGCGATGAATGCCGACATAAAAGATAAATGTAATACATGTAAGAATTTCCTTAATCCTGTGCGTTTTACATATTCTTTATTTTCAAAAAACCAGAGCAGTCCAAAAACGGCGGCAAATGATAATTGAAATCCTGCGTTCATAATAAAAAAGGGATTTATCATAAACATTATTAAAAATGCCAGTGCAACGTTACGCAAAGAAAAAACACTTCTGCCAAATAAAGTTGCAATGAATATTAATGTTGCCATAAAAAATGCCCGAATTGTTGCAATGCTGATGCCGGAAATACATAAATAAAATATTAATCCAAACCATGCACATACTATTGCGGGATATTTTGCAGGAATACGTTTTGTAATCGATGATATGCTTCTGAATAATAAATAAAATAATGCGAACAGCCATCCGCCTACCAAAGTCATGTGAAAACCACTGATTGACCAAACGTGTCCAACACCAACGGTTTTCCATATTTGGCTTTCTGATTCAGAAATAGTATGTTTGTATCCAAGAACTAAGGCATCTGTTAATTTTGATTTAGATTTATTATGGATAAATGTTCGTAAATGCAAATCTGTACGATTTTTTGATATAATTGTATAATCTTTAAAAAATCCTGTGCCAGATATTTTTGAAAAATATGCCCATCTTGCAAAATCAAATGATTCAGGAACATATTTTGGAGACGCGTGAAATATTTTTAAATTGCCTGAAATCTGGTCGCCAATGTTCAAATTACCTATGTTATCTTTAATTGATATACGTAAATTTATGTGTTTTTTAGATGTATCAGATTGTATTTGTTCTGGTGGTACAGATAATAAAATACGCGTTGAAACATCTGTGAAATCTATGTTCGATATTGTCCCTGTGATATTAATAAAACCAAAGGAATCTTTTATTTTTGGTGTGTCTATTATATGTGTGAAAGACATAGCATAAAAGAAACCAAACAAAAATAATGCAATTATTCGAAATAATATGTTTTTAAATTTATATATTGTGATACCTAGTAAGCAGGTGATGATAATTGGAAAACGAAAATTTGGTTCATTGTTTAAATTGAAATACAACGCAGCACCAAATGCCATTATGAATGGTACCCACAAAAATATGTTTTTATATTGATATTTTAAGATTTCTTTCATAGTCTATCATTATAAAATTTTATGCTTGCACTGCAATCAATAATTTTTGTAAGATGGACTTACATAAGGAGGAAAACTTATGTCTAGATATATTTTTGTTACTGGTGGGGTTGTGTCAAGTTTAGGTAAGGGCGTTTCAGCGGCATCGTTGGGCGCCCTTCTTCAATCTCGGGGGTATAGTGTTCATGTTCGTAAATTTGATCCATATTTAAATGTTGATCCTGGTACCATGTCACCATTACAACATGGTGAAGTGTACGTTACAAATGATGGACATGAAACAGACCTTGATTTGGGGTATTATGAAAGATTTTTGGGTGTAAAATTATCACGAAATGATTCTGTATCTGGTGGACGTATTTATTGGGATGTTTTAAATGCAGAAAGACGTGGTGAATACTTGGGAACAACTGTGCAGATGATACCGCATGTTTCAAATAAAATCAAAGAATATATCGGGGCACCAACTAATACTGATTTTGTTATTTGTGAAATTGGCGGAACAGTTGGGGATATCGAAGGAAAAATATTCTTGGAATCTATACGTCAATTTGCGAACGATGTTGGACGCAGAAATGTTTTGTTTGCACATTTAACATTGGCACCATATTTAGAACAAAGTGGTGAATTAAAAACTAAACCAACCCAGATGTCTGTACGCAGGTTGTTGGAAAATGGTATCCAGGCAGATATTTTATTTGTTCGTTCGCCTCGTATGTTAACAGAAGATGAACGCGCAAAAATAGGAATGTTTTGTAATTTACCAGCAAAAAACGTTATAACCAGTACTAATGTTGATAATATTTATAAAATACCAATGGTTTATGAAAATCAACATGTTTTTGATATCATGGCAGAACATTTTGGACTGCCAAATACAATCGGTGATATGTCCAGATTTAAGAAAATAGAACATTATTTAGATGATGATTTACCAACATGTACTATTGGTATGGTTGGAAAATATTTTGATATTGCAGATGCATATAAATCTTTGAATGAAGCATTATTTCATGCGGCTATTCAAAACAATGTGCATATAAAAATTAAAAAGATAAATGCAGAAACATTAACAACTGATGATTTTGCTGATGTTGATGGTATTTTGGTGCCTGGTGGTTTTGGATCGCGTGGTGTTGATGGTAAAATATTTGCTGCTCAATATGCACGTGAAAACAATATACCATTTATGGGTATCTGTTTAGGAATGCAGGTTGCAGTTATAGAATTTATGCGGAATGTTGTAGGCGATAAAGATGCTAATTCAACAGAATTTGCAAAAAATTGTACTCCTGTTATATATATCATGAAAGATTGTGACAAAGAAAACATGGGTGGAACGTTGCGATTGGGGGCATATCCGTGTAATATAAAACCTGGAACGTTGGCAGAACGTATTTATGGTGCATCAACCATATCAGAACGTCATCGCCATAGGTACGAAGTCAATATTGAATATAAGGATGCTTTGGAAAAAGCAGGAATGATAATATCAGGGATGTCGCCAGATGGAAAATTACCGGAAATTATAGAAATTCCATCTCATAAATTTTTTATGGCTGGACAATTCCACCCGGAATTTCAAAGCAATCCATTTAGCGGACACCCAATGTTTAATGCGTTTATTGCAGCAGCCAAGGATAAATAATTATTTACCAAATATAAAATCAGGATTTGATGATATTGAAATTATTGTGTCAATATCATCATTTTCTGCAGAATGCTGGTTAATAATTTTGCCACATTTTTCGCATTTATGCGTGATTATAAATCCATCTTTGGTTGGTTTTGCAGAAATTGGTTTCATCATACCGCCACATGTTGATTGTCTGTCGCCAGGATTATTATCAACATGCATTGACCATAAACATTTTGGACAATGATTTGTGTACCCATTACCTAAAACGTCTGCGCCACAATGGGCGCAGGTAAAATTTTCAACACGTTTAGTGAAAGTTTTCATTTATAACCCCAATGCATCACGATACATTTTTGTTAATTCGTCCGCTTCATCTAATTCATCTGGATCAAGTTTACGTAAACGTATCATTTGGCGAATATATTTTGGGTCGTATCCTGCAGATTTCGCTTCATTATATACTTCTTTGATATCCGCAGCGATTGCAGCGGTGTCTTCATTTAATTTTTCAATACGTTCAATAATACTTTTTAATTGAGCATTATCAATTGCACCATGATTTGCATTTTTCATGTCCTTCCTCTTGTTTTTTTCGTGTTTTTACTATAAACTATATGATATATCAACAATTAGAAAAATCAAATATTTTTATTCAGGAGAGAGATTATGATAAGGTTTACAAAAATAACTGCTTCTATAGGTCCAAGTTGTGAAACGCGTGAAACTTTGACACGTATGATAAAAGCAGGGGTTAACATATGTCGGCTTAATTTTAGCCATGAAACAGGTCCTTCCCAAGGTGCAAAAATAGACATGATACGCGAAGTTTCTGAAAAATTGAATATACCTGTTGCAATAGTGGTTGATATTCAGGGACCAAAACACAGAATTGGAAATTTTGAAACGGAAAATCATTATCCGTTAAAAGCTGGTCAAAAATTTATTCTTGATTCTGATCCAACCCCAGGAAACGAAAACAGGGTTCATTTGCCAGATATTGATGTTATGAAATCTTTGAATATTGGGGATAGGGTTTTATTAAATGATGGTAAAATCGAATTGAAAGTTGATTCTGTGTTTGATGACAAAATAGAAACCACTGTTATTCGCGGAAATGAAATTTGGTCAAGACGTGGTTTTAATTTGCCTGATACAGATATAGATACAGAAATTTTAACCGCTAAAGACAAAGCTGATCTTGAATATGCGATAACAAAGAATCCTGATTATGTTGCTGTGTCTTTTGTTCAACGTGCTGAAGATGTTGCAAATGTTCGTGATTTTATAAATGCGCGTACATCACATCCAATAAAAATTATTGCAAAAATAGAACGTCCAAATGCTGTAGAAAGAATTACGGATATTGCAAATGCGGCAGATGCTATTATGATCGCACGTGGTGATTTGGCGGTTGAATTACCGTTTGAACAAGTACCCGCAGTGTCTCGTAAAATTATTCGTGAATGCAGGAAATTAAATCGGCCTGTGATAATGGCAACGCAGATGTTATCAAGCATGGTACACAGTGAATTTCCAACTCGTGCAGAAATTTCTGATGTGGCAAATGCTGCGTATTTGCGCGTAGATTCTACAATGACATCTGAAGAAACAACGATTGGCGATAATCCTGTTAATGTCATAGAAACAATGAATAAAATTTTAACTTATTCAGATACAGATACACTTGAAAATCCATCTGATTGGTTGCGTATAGATAATGTCCCAGAAAATGATTGGTCGCGTTCTGTTGCATCTATGGCACATTTGAACAAAGCTGTCGCCATAGTTGTGTTTGCTCGTGATACAGAAATTGCTACGCAAATTGCATGTCGCCGTCCTGATATCCCTATTGTTGCTGTGTGTGGTGACAATGTTGTTGCAAATCAATTAAGTTTGTTGCGTGGTGTTTTTACAATATGTGACGATTATTTGTTTGGACAAAGATTGGCTTTTGAATCTGTTCGACAGTTTGGTATAGGAATTGGTAAATTGGTTATCGTAGATGATGATAAAATCAGTTTGCGAACATTAGATTAAAAAATTTGTTAAAAACATTTTTTAGTGTTGACCCGATTATAGTATTTTTACTATGATTCGTATCATGAAGAGAGTTTTAGCATTTTTTTTATCATTGTTTGTCTTGTTTAATGGTTCTTATGCCAAAGATTACAAGGCTGTTTTGGTTGCTGATATTGACAGTGGTCGTGTTTTATATCAAGAAAATGCCAATCAGTTAAATTATCCGGCATCATTAACGAAGATAATGACTTTGTATTTGACATTCGATGCGCTGGAACATAAACGTTTGCACTTGGATGATTATCTGATTGTTTCAAATTATGCTGCAAATGCTCAGCCTGTAAAGTTGGGATTACCAGCAGGCAGCAAAATCACAGTAGAAGATGCAATTAAAGCGGTTGCTGTTCATTCTGCAAATGATGTTGCACGCGTTTTGGCAGAAAATTTACAAGGTGGCAAAGAAGGCAATTTTGCAAATTTGATGACAAGGGTTGCAAATGAAATTGGTTTGCAGAATACGAATTTTGAAAATTCTTCTGGTTTGCCTAATGATGACCACATGTCAACTGCACGTGATATTGCGTTGATTTCTATGGCGGTATATAAACATTTTCCACAGTACTGGAAATATTTTGGAATTAAGTCGTGGACATATAATGGAAAAACATATACAAACGGAAATCGTTTGTTAACATCGTTTCCTGGTTGTGACGGAATGAAGACAGGTTTTACCAATAAATCAAAGTATTCTTTGGTTGCTACTGCAAAACAGAATAATCATCATTTAATAGCGGTTGTATTAGGTGCAGAAAACAAAGATGTACGTGCGGATGTTGCAACAAAAATGTTAAATCTTGGTTTTAACAAACTGGGTTCGAATAATTTTTCTGTTGAAAAAACAACAGTTCCTGTCGCGCCAACAAATCCGGTTGCAAAATATGCGACACCATCACCTGTGCAAAATCGTGAACAACCACAATATTTTAATGGAAATATTGGAATTCAATTTGGGGCTTTTTCTTCGTATGAAGCGGCGGCAAACCAGGCTAAAAAGGTTAAGTCTGTGACAGGGCTGGTTGCTGATATACAACAAAATGAATCTGGATTATACCGGGTTCGTGTTAATGGTTTGTCTGAAACTTCTGCACAGAATGCGAAAAATTCTGCTGTTGCAAATGGTATAGATTGTTATATATTTCATTAAAGAAAAGATATGAATATAAAAATAGAAAAACTTGTTAAACAATTTGCAAAATTACCGCGTGTTGGAACACGGGCTGCGACACGTATGGTTATAGGTTTGTTGCAAGATAAAACAGGACGTGCAGAAAGTTTGGCAAATACATTATTAGATGCGGCAAAATCTATACATCCCTGTTCTGTGTGTGGTGTTTTAACTGATGCCGACATGTGTGAATATTGTTGTGACACGTCTCGCAGAAACGGGCAGTTGTGTGTTGTGCGCGATTTTTCTGATGTTTTAGTGTTGGAAAAATCCGGTGTGTTTCATGGTTGTTATCATGTCTTGGGTGGAAGTTTATCAGGTGTTGATGGTATTACACCGGATGATTTGAATATTGCAAATATCGCAAAGCGTATTGAAACAGAAAATATTACAGAAATAATTTTTGCCTTGCCTAATACGGTCGAAGGTAAAACGACCCAGCAATATATAATTTCAACAATTGCAAATCCAAATGTATCTTTTTCGGAATTGGCATCTGGGGTACCGTTGGGGGGTGATTTAGATTATATTGATGATGGAACATTAACACTGGCGTTCGGGGGACGAAAAAGAATATGACGGATAAAATTTCATCTTTGCCCCCAGTATCAGAAATGATGCGTGAAAGTGGTTTGGAACCAAAGAAACAGTTTGGTCAAAATTTTTTATTTGATTTGAATTTAACCGGTCGAATTGCACGTTGTGTTCCTGGTATAGAAAAAACAACAGTGGTTGAAGTTGGACCTGGGCCTGGTGGTTTGACACGGGCATTATTATTGGCTGGGGCAAAGAAAGTTATTGCGATTGAAAAAGATAAAACAACAGAAAATATTTTATCAAAAATTGTTGATGCATCAAATGGCAGATTTGAAGTTATTTTTGGTGACGCATTAAGAACAGATTTGTCAGATTTGGAAAAAAACGGGTATTGTATTTGTGCGAACTTGCCATATAATGTTGGTACAGAATTATTAATTGATTGGTTGCATAGGGTTGCGAATGGTGCGAATATAACATCTATGACTTTGATGTTTCAAAGAGAAGTCGCTATGCGCATTGTTGCAAATGTTGGGGATGTACAATATGGACGTTTGTCTGTGTTGGCTAATATAATTGCAGATACAAAAATTTTATTTGATGTCCCCAACACTGCGTTTGTTCCGCGTCCTAAGGTACAATCTGCCATAGTTCAAATAATTCCAAACAAAGATAAAATAAAAAAGATAAAAGATATTTCTGTACTTGAAAAATTAACTGCTAAACTATTTGGACAACGCCGCAAGATGATACGCGGAATAATCAAAACAGATTGGGAAAGATATGGATTAAACGGGACAGAACGTGCCGAAGAAATATCGCCAACAACTTTTTTAAAAATAGCAAGCAATATAGATAAAAATTTGTTATAATAAGTAAAAAAAAGAGGAGAGAAATAACAATGTCAACAGCAACACTTATATTTTTTGCAATCGCATTCATAGCTGTGTTTTTTATGCGTCTTTTTAAAATGGGAACATTACTGGCTTTTTTATTAACTGGTATTTTAGCAGGCGAGCACGTGTTTGGTTTGTTTAAATTATCTGGAACATGGAACTTCTTAGGGGATTTAGGTATCATGTTCTTGTGGTTTAATATTGGTTTGCAAATTAATATGCAAAGATTATGGCAATTACGTCATACGATATTTGGACTGGGGGCATCCCAGGTTTTGATGGTTGCGGTGATGTTGTTTCCAATTTTAGTTGGTGTGACATCATGGACATTACTTGGGACAATTATGATGTCTTTGATTTTAGCTATGTCCAGTACTTCGGAAGATTTGCAGATTTTAATAGACAGAAATCAGTTGCAGACAAATATGGGACGTCAAACGTTTTCAATTTTGTTATTCCAAGATTTATTATCAATTCCATTATTGGCTATGTTGCCGATTATGGCTGGTAAATCAATCAATTTGGGTGCGTCTGCCATAGATATTTTGGTTATGTCTGTTGGTTTGATTGTTGGGGTAATGATTGTTTCTAAATTTATCATTAATCCATTGATGCGTGTTGTCGCAAAAATTCAATCACAAGAAGCTTTTGTTTTGGCAATAATGGTAAATATTGCAGTTTGGGCGGTTGTTTTGAATTTGATGGGATTGCCACCTGCATTGGGTGCGTTTTTGGCTGGTATGTTAATGTCAGAAACTGTTTACAGACATCAAGTTAATGCGGCTATTGAACCGTATGCGACATTGTTCTTGGCATTCTTTTTCATAGTACTTGGAATGGGTATAAATTTGCCGTTCTTGATAGATCATTGGGTAATGGTTTTAATTGGTGTTGCTGGTTTAATTATAATTAAGTTTTTTGCTTTGTACATGGTGGCACGTGTGCGTCATGTACAAAGTCGTGAAGCATCTTTGATGTCATTAATTTTAGCCCAAGGTGGTGAATTTGGCTTGTTGATTTTACAAACAATGAAAACAAACGGAATTTCCGCTGTACCACCAGAACACCAAGAAATTTTAACTGCTATAATCATCGTTTCAATTATGATGACTCCGATATTGCTTTTGATATATGACCAATTGTTAAAACTTGGTTGGTTGGTTAATGGCGGGGCAAATAAAAATCTGTCACAACAAACAGCTGAAGAAACACCTGCTGTGATTATTTGTGGATTTGGGCGTATGGGACAAATTATTGCCCAGATGTTAAGTTCTGAAAATATTCATTATGTTGCGATTGATGCCAACGTTGATGAAGTAGTTATGGCGCGCGAATTAGGGTATAATGTTATTTATGGTGATTCTAAAAAGAAAGCTATTTTGTTATCGGCGGGTCTGAAACCTCGGAAAACGCGTGCGGTGGTTATTTCTTTGAATGATGAAGTTGTTGCGCGTGATATTGTTGAAACTTTGCATTCAATCGCGCCACGTATGAAAATATTTGCACGTGTGCATAATCTTAAATCTTCACGAGAATTGTTGAAAATGGGAGTTAAATCAGCAACACCGGAGATTATAGAATCTTCATTCTTGTTGGGAACAGAAGTTATGGCGAATTTAGGACTTTCGCGTGCTAAAATTAATGCATTAACTGATTTTTTACGTGCAGATGGTTATGCAAATGTTAAAAAACCTATTGATGGAAAATAGGCTATATTGTATTTGATTTTATTCTGTGTAATTGCTATATTTTTAAAAACCTAGGGATTTAAGATGAAAAAGTTTTTAAAATATATAGCAATTATTATTTTTGTATTTTGTGCAGATTTCTTTTCAAAGAAATATTTGTTGGATTTGTTGTCTGATAAATATGGGGATGTTATTTACAGTCCAAACGCAATTTGTGCAAAGTGCCATATTAATGGTGTGATTGCATCTTGGCATGATATAATTGGCGGTGATTATGGACTGTCTAATTTGTTTAACATTCATTTTATTTGGAATCGTGGGATTTCTTTTTCCGCTTTGAATTTTATTATGCCTGTTATTTTAAGTATATTAACAGCAGTAATTATTTTGTGGTTAATATATTATTTATTTAAACGTGCACTTAGTTATGAAAAATTACCAATTGCAATGATTATTGGCGGCGCATTAGGAAACTTGGTCGACAGAATTCGTTTCGGCGCAGTAGTAGATTTTATTCAATGGCACGTTGGTGGGTTATGGACGTTCCCTGCGATATTTAATGTTGGGGATATGTTTATAACTTTTGGTGTAATTTTGTATTTGATAAATATGTTTATAAATAGAAAAAAATGTATTCGTAATTTAAAGGATTAAAAATGGTAAAATATATGGATAATGGTTTTAATCAATGGGCAAATATGCAAAATCAAAGAAAGTCATCAAAATTTTCTGGCTTTTTATGGTGGTTGTTTTTGTTCTTGTTTGCGTGGTGGGTAATTGGAATTTGGGTTAAACCGCAGAATGCTGAAACAAATGTTTCTGCCCCAATTAGTATAGAAAAGTCTTTAACGCAAACACATGTTGTATCAAATGATGATGTTTCATTAGATGTCCAAGGATTACGGGTATCAAATATCGTATTAAAAAATCATTTAAAAGATTCTAAATCAAAAGATAGTGTTGCCTTGTTGGCTGGTGAAAATAATTTTGCAGAAATTGGTTTCGTTTCATCTGATGTTCAAGTGCCAAATATAAATACAAATTGGAAGAATGTTTCTGGTAATATGGTATGGAACAATAATGCAAAGGTATCTTTTAATCGAAATATTTCTGTCGATAATTATGTTATAAAAATTTCGGATACAATTATAAATAATTCGGGTCGTGAAATAAGTGTATCACCATATGTACGTATTGTTCAAAATGCTGGTAATAATGTATCTGGTGCTGTTGAAACAGGTGGGGTTGTTTATGCTAATTCAAAATTGAATTATGTAAATTGGAACAAATTAAACAAGAAATCTTTTGCGTATTCAACTGTGCGTGGTTCTTTTGGATTTGCAGATCAATATTGGGAAACAATCGCATCTGTGGATGGAAATGATCAAACAATCAGTTTGAAAAAAAGTGGTGATTTTTATTTCGCAGATTCAAATATCGCACCATTAAAAATTGCATCAGGTGCCAAACAAGAACTGAATACTTATGTATTTGCTGGACCGCGCCAATCAAATATTTTAAATGCTGCATCAAATAACGTTCCTGGAATTAACAAGACTATGGATTATGGTTGGTTTTGGTTCTTTGCGCAACCTATGTTGTGGATGATAAATTGGTTATATGCATTGGTTGGTAATTATGGTATTGCGATTATATTAATGACATTGATTTTGCGTGTGTTGATTTGGCCATTAACCCGTAAATCTTATTTATCAACAATGAAAATGCAAAAAATGCAACCAGAATTGCAACGGGTGCAAAAATTGTATGCTAATGACAAAGCACGTCTACAAGTTGAAATGATGCGTGTTTATCAAACACATAAAACATCCCCAATGTCAGGATGTTTGCCGATGTTGATTCAAATACCTATATTCTTCGCTTTGTACAAGGCATTATTGATATCTGTTCCAATGAGATCTGCTAGATTTTTATGGGTATCAGATTTAGCAGTAATGGATCCATATTTTATATTGCCAATATTGATGGGGGCAACAATGTGGTTGCAACAATATTTGCAGACGCCAAAAATACAAGAAGATAAAAACAGCCCGATGGCATCAACACAACGTGTTATGAAATGGATGCCGGTTATATTCACAGTTATGTTTGCATGGATGCCAGCAGGATTAGTGTTATATTGGACTGTATCAAATTTATTTGGAATATTGCAAATGTACATTATAAAGAAAACAACCAAATAAAAATTTATTTTTATCACCCGATGCTTTGGGCAAAGGGTGATTTTTTTTATTTTTGTGTTAAAAATTTTAATAATTCATCTGGGGTAATAATGTGTTTGTTTTTTATAAGACATGCAGATTTTGTGAATTGCACGCATGTTGATGGTTTTGTTTTTATTGCATCTTTTATATTAATTTTTCCATTGTATTGAATGAAAAACCAACTATGTTTTTTCAGTATCAATAAATCGCGTGGTTTTAACTGTATTTTGACAATGTTATTTTTGTTTATAAATTGATACAGATAACATTTTTTGTTTTTAATTATAACTGGTGCACAATGTTTAAATTTTTTACAAAAAACACGTGCATATATTTTATGTGTTTGTGTAGAAAAACCGATGTATATCATAATTACTGCCTTTTTTTTTTGTTCATTCTCTACTCCGTTATAAAAAGATTTTTTAATCTGATAACCATCCCTTTTCTTTTGCATATTTTGTTAAAGTTTCCATTGCAGAATTCCATAATGCGGCAGATTTATTTTCAGAATAAATGTACTGATGAGGGGCGCGTTTTTTGTCGCCAAATTTTTTTAATGTTTCCAATTGTTGTGTTGTCAGTTTCCCGGATAAATAAAGTTTTGTTATAAGTGTTTCAACATCCAATAATTCGCATGGGCGATGCAAAGATGAACATGGGCGATTGATACCAGTTTGAATTGATTTTGAATACAGAAACCAAAACCAAAGTTGTTCTGCTGTTTGAAATTTTTCTGTCGAATTTGTTTGATATTTTGTTTTTAACATAGATTTTTTCTCCTTTGTTTTTTGTTTTTTTAAGCATTTTTTCCTGATGCCATAAAAATTATAATAAAAATCGAAATGTGTAAAATCATACAACTGTAAATAGAAAACCGAATCGAAAAACCGATTCGAAAAAGACTTTTTAGTTTTGCTAATCGAATCGGTATTTTTTACATAAATACAAAAACCGCATTATTGCGGTTTTGTATCAAAACAAACAAAACGAACAGTTGTTTTTATTCAAGTGGTACAGGTGTGAAACATTCTCCTTCGGGAGGACAGCACACGAATTCGTGCGGACTGTCTGGATTATCTGGATCGGATGGGCCGTTGTCAGTATACGTTTCACCTGTACAACATCCATGCGAATCAACCATTGTGCCATCTTCACATAACAACGCAGGATCTATCGCAGATGCAGGTTTTGCAAATGGATCAATAATGTATTCGTTACCATCTTCATCTGGTTCTGAATATGTTAATCCAAGAACTTCTGTGTTATAAGCCTTTTGCTGTTCTTTATCGCCAATTTGTTCAAATTCACCTGTTGTTTGATTAAATTTGAATGAACCATATTTGTTCGATGCTTGTTCTTGTACACTTTGGTTATATACTGCCTGTTTTGCATTATTTATTGCTTGGTAATTTTGCGATTCGCAATACATCAAAACAGTTCTGTAATCTGTGTTAGAATTTGCCCATTTGCTGGTATCGATAGTCCATTTGCCTTTATCATCTTGTTTGCAGTATTGCATAAAGTCGAATGAACGAACCTGGCCAACCCATGATTTATCTGTTTTATCTACTTCAACTTTTTTCAATTCTGCCCATTTACGACGTGGATTTTCGCCATATTCGACGAATGCGCATTTCTTTGTAGATGTATGACCAGCAGTAGTAGTATCAACAGCATCTTTTCCACATGTGACAATTAAATCAACAGGTGAAAATACGTTTATACGCGTTCCTGCTGCGATTGAAAATGGTGGAATAGTGTTATCAATCGCATCAACCAATAATTTTTGTGTGATTTTATTCCATGTGTTAATAACGTCTTGCTTTGCCATTTCTGATGAACGAATCGTTCCAGATTGTACAATTGTGTTATTATCCAAATCAATTTGATTTATAACAGTATCAGCAATTGGTGCAATCATATTTACCGCAGCAGGAACCAACGATGTCAATATCGGCATAACCATTTGTTCAATATAATCGGTGCTGCCGTGGCCAGGAACACCCATACGACCCTGGGCATCGCCAGAATAAGGGTCTTGCCCATTCGCAAAATTAAATTCTACACCATCTGGGCGGATAAATTGATACCATTTTATATTCATACGACCAAATGCTTGATATGGTCCAGGCAATTTTCCATCCAAATATCCCAATAACAGTGTTCCTGTTGGTAATATTATTGTACGACCATCATCTGAATAAACGTTTCTGTCAACTGTTGCACGTACTGGTACACTGTAGTTTTTGTCAATTTCACATGTATTGCCTGTACAACCATAAACACTGGGGTCTGCGCGTACTTCAGAAACGATTGTTGCAGGAATCGGTTTAAATTGACGTAATATAAACGTTCTGTCGTATGGCTGTGATGAAATGACACGTTCTGCTTCTTCTGTAGAACCCAGTAGTGTCGCACTGTCTGTATCAGCCCATGTATATCTTTTCATGCCGGTGCTGGTGCCCCAATCTGCATTTTCAAAACTGCCGTCTGCATTTACAACTGCGGATGTTGTCGGTGCAGACAATTTAGGCATACTTAAATTTCTTGAACGAACATGTCTGTACCCAATATGGTCGGAATCAGTACCAATTTTTGAACCGTCTTCTAATGATGTTATTATACCAGTAGTAAAATCATATTTACCAGTCGGTTTTGAACAATCTTTATCAGAAAAAGGATGAAAATAATTTGCACCGCGTTCAGGCTTTATCCAACCAATTTGACGACCAGATTGATCATATCCCGGAATTGCGAATTCAGAACATTTTTCTGGTGGTAATAATTTATCATCCTCTTTGAATGGATTTGGTACAGCAACATCACGAACCTCATCTGCTGCATCTTTAAAAGGATCGACAATTGGCAGTTCAGGTTCTGGTTCCGCAATAGGTGGTTCTGGTTCCGCAACAGGCGGTTCAGGTTCAGGTTCCGGTTCCACAACAGGTGGTTCTGGCTCTGGTTCTGGTTCTGGTTCTTTTTGCCACGAACTGTATGAAACAGATACGTCTTCTGAATTTAAAATGTCAGGTAGAGATTCAACATACCATGTTATCTTTAACGTGGTTTCCGCGTTTTGTTGTACGGATGTTGGTTTATAAATAACATTTATTATGCAAAAATCTGTTAAATCTTCGCAATTATTTGTTGTGGTTATATCTGATGCGGATATTTGAATATCTTTTATCACAACTGGTGCATTTACGGATATATTAATGTTCGCATTCTTAGAAGAACCGACTTCTACATCTTTTAAATCAACAGTTGATGGATCGATTTTAAAATCAACAGATGTATTTGATTCTTCAACAGGTTTATTTGTCCCTGATTTGTGCCCCAACAGCAGTGTTAATAATATTATTACCACTATAAATGCAGCAGCCAACAACAACCACTGTATATGCTTTGGTGTGCTGGAACGAAAATCTTTAAATTGTTGTTTAAAATTTTTCATTTTTTCTTACTGTATTCTTACTACGTGACAACTTGTTCCGCTGAATTTCAATAATTGATCACACAATTTTTGTGCGGTATCAATATCTGCCAATGGTCCAATGCGTAAACGGTACAATCTGGCAGTTGCAGAATTTGCACCCAAATCACCAACACCTTGTTCATCTACGGCAAAGAATACACTGTTTTTATATGGAGTTAACAAACCAACACCGTCTTCGCCACTAAATTTCGCCAATAAATCTGTCCAATAATCATTCAAGGCCTTAACAGATGTATCTGATTTTAATTCAATTGCTACACCGGTTTGATTACTGTTAATCAAAGGTATATTCGTTTGTGGTAAATATGAACCAGCAGTTGTACGTGCGGTAGGTATCATTGTTACACCACCAGATGTCATAACCGGATTCGGCTGGTCATAAATCATCATTGGAGATGCAGTGTAATCAGTGATACTTTGGTTGATTGCGTATTGTTCATCGGTATACGCAATATTGTTCAACGATTGATTTGCAGCCAGTGATTGTGCGACATTTGCTTCGGCCAAAGCCATAACAGAAGCAGTATCAGCAATCAAGAATGGTTTTGCGCGTTTTTTAATACAAACAATTCTTTGACCACTGCGTAATACCATATCACCAACAGCTTCAACAATTAACAGGCGGCCATCTTCGCCATCTGTGCGGAAACTGACGGGACTTTCACCACCTTCGACCAATAATGATACAACAGGACGTTGTGTCATTGATATAACCTTGTCACCAAAATCAATATATGTAAATATTCTGTCGCGCCATACACGTTCTGGTGCAATGACATAATCATCTGGGTTTGGAACAAATATATCTAAATCAAAACGAAATTCAGATGGATCAATCTTCATTGTTTTTATCCAACCGTAATCTTCCCCATCAGCACCAATTGTATTTGTTGCCTGTGCATTACCCTTGTTAAATATAGAACCCATTGTCCCAGAATTTGCGGATACAGCATTCATATTAGACACAGCGCCATTCGCAGCAGATATATCAACTTGGGAATAAGAAATTTCACTAGAATTGATAGGATATGCACGTAAATAAAATATGTATTTATTGCCAGATTTTCCAGTCACAATCATATTTGTATCGCTGCCACTGTTAGTTGAGTCTGGTGTTATGTACATTGTTTGACTGCCTTTCTGGGTGTCAATTGTAAATAATCCGTCACTTCCAACAACAATATCGGCAATTTGTTCACCAGCAGGCAATGTTACCAACGTTGCCATTCCTGCACGTGTTCTTATTGGCAATACTGTCCCTGTAGACCATGTTAAATTTGCATACCCAGGTTGTGATGAACCGGGAGCCATGTTTGCGTTTGGATTATCCCACGCGGTTTGAACAGTTCCAAACGCAGGAAATGCACAACACAAAATTGTTAACAAAGATATATTTAACTTACATGTTTTTATAAAAGTCATCTTTTATAATCCTTACCTTTCAAATCAAATCTTTGACCATGATGCAATGTCTGAATTTAACGGGTCTTCTTTTCCATCCAGAACAGTGTATTGTGTCACTTGGATACCAAGTGGATTAATACTTAATTTCTCGATGTTATCGAACACACCAGACATCTTTTTATCAAGGTCAGATTGTACCTTTATTTGTATCTTATAATTTTTTTGTGCATTCTGTCCACCAATATTTTCACAAATCCATATAAATTTTACATTGTATGTATCATTTTCTATTTTTACTATTGCTTTATCCTTGGATGTGTTTGGAAAATTCACAGAACAAGACATTTTTGGTGCTTGGTCGCCCAATGTATATTCTTTGTACAAAATAGTACTTACAAATTTTGAAAAAACTTTGTTTGAAGACCATGGTTTTACAACCTTGGACCAATTGTTTCTCGATACAGTTGCATTTATATCAAGTGTGTTTCTGGCGATAACGTATTCGCGAATAAAGCCTTGTATATAATCATCAATCGCGGCTTGATTGCTAGAATTTGTGTCCAGTGGTTCAATCACAACATTTGTGGAACGTGTAGGGGTTAATAAAAAGAATACTTCGGGTCTTTCAAGTGGAATCATTTTTGCCAATGTAAAAACCAGCACTGCCAACACAACAACGGCAGCCGACAAAACAAATGCCAGTATTCGTGACATTAAAATTGGCGGTTCTACGGTTTTTGCCAAACAAAACTCCTACATTACTTGTGACGATTGTAGACAATTTTATTTAATCAGTGCAAGCAAAAAATAACATTTTTTTTACTTTTATTTATAAAATATCTAAAAAGGTGAAAAAAAGTGTTCGGCAAAAGATATTTTTTTCTTGCGATATTTTTTTACAAATATTATAATCTTTCTACTTGATTTTTGATATCATTGTGCTATGGTTTCACCGATTATCAGTATAAAATGGCATGAATACTGGGGTGTGGTTATGGACATTGATATGTGATGGTGTTATAAAAGGGGCTTAGTTCAACGGTAGAATATCGGTCTCCAAAACCGCGGATGAGGGTTCGATTCCTTCAGCCCCTGCCAAAAAGAAAATGCTGGTAATTGTGCGAAAAATTAGGAAAACACATGAAAAAAATATTAGATTTTATAAAATTAGTGCGCGCCGAATGGTTTAAAATAGTTTGGCCAACACGTGAAACTGTTATTCATACTACATTCATGATTTTGTTGTTTTCCGGATTGGCGGCATTGTTCTTTTTTATAGTTGACAGCATTTTGAATGCTTTGGTGAACTGGATTTTCTAAAATACAAAGGAATAATCGATGGAAGAAAAAATGCAATGGTTTGTCGTAAATGTTCATACTGGTTGTGAAGATAAGGTTGCACGCGAATTGCGTGAACAGATTGATAAACGTAAATTAAATGCGTATTTTGGTGAAATTTTGGTTCCTACACGCGAAGTTTCAGAAGTGAAAGCTGGGAAACGTGTAAAAACAGAAAAGAAGTTTTTCCCTGGATATATTGTTGTTCAAATGGTTATGAATAACGAAACTTTTTCTTTGGTAAAATTGATGCCTCAGGTGGTTATGTTTTTGGGGCAAAAAGTTAAAAACCAATCAAAACCTATTCCAATCAGTGAAGCAGAAGCACGTCGTTTGTTGAAACAAGTTGAAGAAGGTTCTGTTGTCACAGAAGATACTGTCTATGAAGAAGGTCAGGAAGTTCATGTTATTGATGGGCCTTTTGCGAACTTTAATGGTATTGCGTCTAATGTTGATAATGTAAAGCAGAAAATGACAGTGACGATTTTGGTATTTGGTCGTGAAACCAGTGTTGAATTGGATTTCGAACAAGTAGAAAGAATTTAGTAGCAAGGCTGCTAGATAAACTGTGGTAGATGCGCCACATCGCACCACAACACTAAACAAAAAAATGGAGTGAAAAAATGGCAAAAAAAGAACTTAAAGGGATTGTTAAATTAGTAGTCCCTGCAAAACAAGCAAATCCAGCGCCACCAATTGGACCTGCGTTGGGTGCTGCGGGTGTTAATATCGCAGAATTCTGTAAACAATTTAATGACAAAACATCTGATAAAGAACCAGGAATGCCAATTCCGTGCATTATCACTGTTTATACAGATCGCACTTTCGAATTTATTATGAAATTGCCACCTGTGTCATATTATATTAAAAAAGCTTTGAAATTGAAAACTGGTTCTCATAAACCAGGTCGTGAATTCGTTGGTACGATTTCAAAGGCTCAAATTGAAGAAATTGCAAAAAACAAAATGCCTGACTTGAATTGCTCTACAATTGAATCAGCAATGAACATTGTTGCTGGTCAATGCCGTTCTATGGGCGTAAAGGTGGAGGGCTAAGTCATGAAAACTACAAAAAGAAAACAAACTTGGGCTTCCTTGGATTCTAAGAAAGTTTATGAATTATCAGAAGCAATTGAAACTTTGCGTGGATTTTGTTCTTCTAAATTTGATGAAAGTTTAGAAATTGCAATCAAATTAGGTATTGATGTTGCAAAGGCAGATCAAAACATTCGTGGAATGTTATCTTTGCCAAATGGTACTGGTAAGAAAGTTCGCGTTGCAGTATTTACAATTAATTCTCAAGACGAAGCAAAGAAAGCAGGTGCTGATGTTGTTGGTGGCGAAGAATTGATTGACAAAGTTGCAAACGGATTTTTAGATTTTGATCGTGTTATTGCTACACCTGATATGATGCCAAAAATGTCAAAAGTCGCACGTGTTTTGGGACCAAAAGGTTTGATGCCAAATCCAAAACTTGGTACTGTTACAAATAACGTAGCAGAAGCAATTGCCAGTGCAAAGGCTGGACAAATTGAATATCGTGCAGAAAAGAAAGGTATCATTCACGCAGGTATCGGCAAAATGTCTTTTGCAACAGATAAATTGGTCGAAAATGCAAATGCATTGATTGAACAATTGAAAAAAGTTAAGCCTGCATCCGCAAAAGGTCAATATATTTTGGGTGCATCGGTTGCTACAACTCAAGGTCCAGGCCTGAAAGTTGAAGTAAAATAATTTATGGTGGGACATCCCACCATAAAATCAGATTTCTGTCCAAGACTGATGGTGTGAAGAAAAAATCACTTAATTTCCATCATAGACAAAGAAAAAATTCTTTGGGGCAGGAAGTAAAGCCCCACCGGTGGGACAACCACAGATGGAAAGTTTAACAAAAGAAGCTTAAAAGGATATAGAAAAATGAGACGCGAAGAAAAATCAGATTTGATTTCAGCGTTGCAGTCGTCCTTGAAAGAAGCAGACGGTGTTTTCGTTATTGAAAACCATGGTTTAACAGTTAAAGAAATGGAAAGTTTGCGTAATGAATTGCGCCCATTGGTTTCTGTTTTCAAAGTTGTTAAAAACCGTTTGATGAAATTGGCATTGAAAGATACTAATTTCGAAGCTGTATCTGATTTGATGAAACATCCAACAGCAGTTGCGGTTGCAACAGATGCATTGGCTGTGACAAAAGTTTTGGCAAAATTTGCTGAAAATCATCAAAAACTGACAATTGTCGGTGGAAAAATGGATGCAGATCTTCTGGATGTGAACGGCATTGTGCAATTATCCAAGCTTCCATCGCTGCTTGAAGTTCGTGGTACTATCGCACGTATATTGATAGAACCAGCATCACGTCTTGCACGTGTTTCAGCAGAGTATGGAAAAAAACAAGATTAATAAAAACTCACAAGGAGTATTGAAATGGCAGATATTCAAAAAATCGTTGAAGAATTGTCAAAATTGACTGTTCAAGAAGCAGTTGAATTATCAAAAGCATTGGAAGAAACATGGGGTGTAAGTGCTGCTGCTGCAGTTGCAGTTGCTGCTGGTCCTGCATCTGCTGGTGCTGCTGAAGAAAAAACAGAATTTGATGTTGTATTGGCTGATGCTGGTGCAAACAAATTGGCTGTTATCAAAGCTGTTAAAGACATCACAGGTTTGGGTTTAGGCGAAGCAAAAGCTTTGGTTGAATCTGCACCTAAGGCTGTTAAAGAAGCAGTTGCAAAAGATGAAGCTGAAAAAATGAAAGCTACATTGGAAGCAGCTGGTGCAAAAGTAGAAATGAAATAATTTTTACTTTCAATGGAATTTGAAAATTCCAAAAAATAAATTGCATTAAATGCAATTTCGCCGCCCGCCAAAGATGAAAAATTCTGTGGCGGGCACACAGGCGTAAAAAGGTGACAAACTTTTTTCGTTTGCAAAATAAAAAAACAGAAGAATAAAAGGATTCAGAAAATGGCAGTTATCCAGAAACT